>Ga0081540_1000043_pt1 | contig 134544 bp, 142 predicted proteins | sample TabmetS2T1R1_FD_71024 | JGI IMG/M metagenome (GOLD analysis project Ga0081540, IMG submission 71024) | Tabebuia heterophylla rhizosphere microbial communities from the University of Puerto Rico - S2T1R1 | ecosystem: Host-associated > Plants > Roots > Rhizosphere ... | reverse complement strand
AGAGTTACGTCTTCACCACGTCCACCGTCCCGGCGACGGGACCTCGAGGAAGCAAGGGGCAACTTCGGTTCTGCCCTGCTCAGCGTCTCTTCATCCCCTCCGTTATCGAAGCGTGCACGACGTTTCCTTGAAGAGCATGGCGGACTCCTTGCGCGACCGAGCCGAGCGGTCACACCCCTGAAGCCGCGCAGCGGTTTGTGCCAGCGGCGCAAAGGGGTTGACGGTGAGGAGCTCGGGCCCGCGGAACAATCGACCTTGCCCTGGTAAGCTGCAAATCATGAGTGGGCCACCTTGGTCTTGCCCCACCGGAACGTGGAACCGTCGATCCACATGCGATGCAGAATCACTGCCAGTTAGCGCGCCACAGCGACTTTGGCGCGCTTGGTGCCGCGGCGCTTGGCCACCTCCAGTCCCCAATGCTTGAGCGCCGAGAAGCGTGTCACGCGCGAGAGCAAGACGTTCGCCGCCTCGTACAAGGCGGTGCGCACCATCTCATCGCCAACCCTGCTGATCCCACCAGTGACATCAGTCTCACCCGATTGGTACCTCTTCGGCGTCAATCCGAACAGCGGTCCGGCGTTCCTGGACTTCTTGATGCGATGGGGGTTATCGAGCGCCGACTTGTAGGTGATCGCCACGATCGCACCGACACTGGGTGTGGTCATGAACCGGCGACAGATGTCGTCGTACCGGGCAATCTTGAGGACCGCTTTGTGCAGCTTGTTGAATTGCTCGAGCAGCGTTGCCCTTGCCGCCAGCATGGCCTCGGCGATCTGTTGAAGCATTGGGTGTCCAGTGATGAGTTTGCGGATACGCAATTCGAAGGACTTATCGGTGACCTTGCCAACCTTCAGGCCGAAACCTCGGAGAATGCCGCGGATGCTGAGCTCGATGTCGGTGAGCTTGTGCTGGAGTTGCTTGCGCGCGACCAGCAGGGCACGCGCCTCCTGCGATCCGGCGGACTTGGCATGAACCGGCCGGAACCATCCCATGCGTATGAGCTGAGCCATGCCGCGTGCGTCGCGGCGATCGGTCTTCACCGTCATAGCCGACAACGCCGCCTTGACGTGACGGGTCTCCATCAGGGTGGTCTCGAAGCCCGCGTCCGTGAGGCCCGCATGGAGCCACTGCGACAGGGGACCGGCCTCGAGGCCGATTCGCGTTAAGGGAAGGCCAATGCCCTTGAAAAACTTCACGAGCGCTTCGGGGCGGGTCTCCACCTTGCTCTCCTTCACAACTTTGCCGGTTGCGTCGACAATGCACACGCTCGAGAGTTCCAAAGACACGTCAATTGCTGCATAGTGATTCATGGCTGTCCCCATCAAGGTTTGCGATGCTTGGGGCCCGGAGTGCGCAAACATCCAGGGACCCCGTTCACCATCACTTACCGGGAGACAGCCACCTTTACCTTAAGTCGGGCTCGGGCCCATTACGGCATCTAGAAATTGATGCAGCGGACGACCGATGCCGCCGTGCTTTGCGTCTCGCCGGCCAACATCTCGTGTTTCCGTGGGGTTAGTCCGGCGCCAAGCCGTTTGCAGTGCTGCGCGCCAACCGGAAGGCTCGTCAGCTGGCAATGGCAGCCCACCACCGGCCGGAAAAGTACCATGGGCAGTTCGGGGTTCCACCTGATTACGCTTTAGGGCTCGCTCATACCAACGTGTGAGCCTGGTAATCGCACGTGCGATTGGCCTTTAAACCGCGCCGATCACCCTCGGGTCGGAAGCTGGCTGACGCATTGCCTCCATCCATGGGCCAGCTGAAGCAAGCAGACTGGTCATGTTCGCAACGTCATCGACACCGACCGGCGCCGTGCTCCTGCAGCGCCGGCGTGTTCCACAATGCCAGCGCATAGACAGGCATCCGAGCCCCGCAGTCAGGAAATCTGCACATGGCTAGGATCAGCGCCAACGCGATTGTTTCTGCGTCAACGCTTGCTCGACGCTGCGCGCCAACCTCACCGATAGACGATGCACGAACGGGAAAGCCGGTGAACATGAAGAAATGTCGCCCGGAGCACGTCAAGTACGATCGAAGCTGGCGCCGGCTCGGCGCGCGCATCCTTGCCATCGCGCTCTCAAGCACGGCCGCCGCCGCCCAAGGCTCGCCGCCGCCACCGGCCGTCTCGGTGCAAAAGGTAAGCTCGCGATTGGTGACCGACACTGTCAGCTTTATCGGTCGCGTAACGGCGATAGACAAGGTCGACATCGTGGCGCGCGTGCCGGGGTTCATCGAAGAGCGCAAATTCGTCGAGGGCCAAAACGTAAAAAAGGGGGACCTGCTCTACCGAATTGAGCAGGCGACCTACAAGGCTGCGGTCGAACAGCAGCGCGCCAACCTGGCCAAGGCCAAGGCCACCGACACCAACGCCAAATTGCAGTTGGAACGCGCCAAAGAACTCGTGCGCAACCAAAACGTCTCCCAGGCGACCCTCGACCAACGCGCCGCCGATGAAGCGGCAGCGGCGGCCGATGTGATGGAGGCCGCGGCGCTTCTCAACCAGGCACAAATCAACCTTGACTACACCGAGATTCGCTCGCCGATCGATGGTCGAATTGGACTCGGAATTTTCACCGAAGGCAATCTGGTGCAGCCCGCATCGGGACGGCTTGCAACCATCGTGCGGCAAGACCCCATCTATGTCATCTTCCAAGTCAGTGAGCGCGACGTGCTCGACTACAAGCGCCGGCTGGCCGAATCGAGCGACAAGAACCCGCACGTCACCGTGCACCTCAAGCTGCCAGATGGCAGCCTCTATGCGCACGCCGGAACCAGTAACTTCATCGACGTGCAGGTCGATCCCAACACCGATACGGTGGCGGTGAGAGCCGAAGTCCCCAATCCGAACAATATTCTGATACCCAGCGGCATTGTCGGCGTGACCGTGGAGCGCGGGGCCCCCAAGCCGGTTCTGGTCGTGCCGCAAGCCGCCGTCCAGCTCGATCAGGCCGGCAACTATGTTCTCGTCGTCGACCGGGCAAGCAAAGTCGAGCAGCGACGCATAACCACCGGGATCGAGCAGGGCCGGGATATCGTCGTCAGCGATGGGTTGAGAGAAGGCGAGTTGATAATCGTTGAAGGTATCCAGAAAGTGCGGCCTGGCCAAGTGGTTGCTAGCACCATTGTGCCAGGGCACTGAGCATGTTCTCTGGCATCTTCATCGACCGGCCGCGGCTCGCCGTCGTCATCGCCATCGTCGTTACCTTGGCGGGCGCCATTGCCATTAGCGTAATTCCCATCGCGCAATTTCCAGACATCGTACCGCCGCAGGTTACGTTGACCGCGAGCTATCCCGGCGCGGATGCAGAGGTCGTCGAGGCCACCGTAGCCCAGACGATAGAGCAGCAAATAAACGGCATCGATAACGCACTTTACTACCAGTCGGCGAGCGGCGCCGATGGCACCTATTCGCTGAATGTGACCTTCGCTTTGGGAACCGATCCGGATATCAACACGGTCAACGTGCAGAATCGAGCCAGCCTGGCGACACCGCAACTGCCCCAAGAGGTCACGCGCTCGGGTTTGACGATCCGCAAGAAATCGGCCGCCTTGCTGCAGGTCCTAAATCTCTATTCGCCCAAAAAGACCTACGACGCGATCTATCTCAGCAATTATGCCACCATTAATATTATTGACGCCTTGGCAAGAATTAAGGGTGTCGGCCAGGCCACGCTATTCGGACCGCTCGACTACTCCTTGCGCATTTGGCTTGATCCCGACAGGTTGACCCAGCTCTACTTGACACCGAGCGACATCATCTCGGCCGTACAGAATCAGAACATTCAGGCCGCACTCGGCAGAGTAGGCGCAGCGCCGACAACTCCCGACCAGCAGCTACAGATCAACATCAAAACCAAGGGACGCCTGACGCGACCGGAGGAGTTCGCAGCCATCGTCTTGCGCACCAATGCGGACGGCTCAGTTGTTCGCGTCAGGGATGTTGCCCGCGTGGAAATGAGTGCCAGGTCGCAAGACCGCTACAGCCGATTCAACGGTGCGCCGGCGGCCGCAATCGGCATTTACCAGACGCCCGGATCCAATGCCGTGGACGTTGCACGCCACGTCCGCGAGACACTCCGCGAGCTTGGCGCGCGCTTTCCCGATGATCTCGCCTACACCGTGTTCTTCGACTCCACCGTCTTTGTTACGGCGACGATCGATGAGGTCATTCATACCCTCGTGGCGGCGATCGTACTGGTGGCCCTGGTGGTGTTTTTGTTTCTTGGCAAGGTGCGTACCACCTTGATTCCTCTGGTGGCGGTGCCGGTATCTATCGTCGGCACCTTTGCCGTACTGTTGGTTATCGGTTATTCCGCCAACACCATTTCACTGCTGGCTCTCGTGCTCGCGATCGGCATCGTTGTCGATGATGCCATCGTCGTCGTCGAGAACGTAGAGCGCGTGATGGAAGAGAATCCCGAGTTAGCCGTGCCCGAAGCCTGCAAGAACGCCATGTCGGAAATTACCGGTCCGATCATTGCCATCACGCTCGTCTTGCTGTCGGTTTTTGTACCGGTCGCCTTCATCCCAGGCATCAGCGGTCAACTGTTCCGGCAGTTCGCGGTGGCGGTATCGGTATCGATGCTGATCTCGGCAATCAACGCGCTGACCCTAAGCCCCGCCCTGTGTGCTGTCCTGCTGCGGCATGGCCACAAGCACAGCGGGCCAATGCGCTATGTCCTGCGTACGATCGACCGGGCTCGGGGGGGTTACGTGGCCGTGGTGCGCCGGCTGTCGCAGATCGCCATCGTCGGCGTGCTGCTCGTCGTCGGTACGCTCGCCGCGACGGCATGGCTGTTCGGGCGAACGCCGCAAAGTTTCCTGCCCGAAGAGGATCAGGGCGCCATCTTTGCGGCCCTGCGCCTTCCCGAGGGCGCCTCACTCACCCGGACCGAGCAGGTGGTCAAAGAGGTGGAGGATCTGGTGCGCCCCATCGCGGGCGTGGAAGGTGTGCTGTCTGTGGTCGGATTGAACTTCATCGACTACATCGCGTCTTCCAATCAGGCCTTCTTTGTCATCCGGCTCAAACCCTATGAGGACCGCGCGACCCGGGAGCAAAGTGCGGGTGCGATCATCTCCCGATTGCGCCCGCAGATGGCGGCGATCAAAGGTGCGATCGCTTTTCCCTTTAACCTACCGCCCATCCTTGGGCTGGGTAGTACAGGCGGTTTTCAATATGTGCTGGAGGCGCTGCAAGGCCAGTCGCCCGCCGACATCGCGGCTACACTTCGTGCCCTGATCGTCTCCGCCAATGCGCAGCCGGAGCTCGGGGGCGTGTTTAGCACCTACGCCGCCGACACGCCGCAGATCTATCTCGAAATCGACCGCGACAAGGCGCAAGTCCTCGGGGTCAAGGTCACGGACATCTTCAATGCCTTGCAGTCGACGCTCGGCAGCTACTATGTAAACGACTTCAATGTGTTTGGGCGCACCTGGCAGGTCAACATTCAAGCGGAGACGCCGTTTCGGGACAGCATCGAGGACATCTACAAGGTCTATGTGCGCAACGGGCAAGGTGGAATGATTCCGATCCGGGCGGTGGCCGAGGCAAGGCTCGTGCAAGGGCCGCAAACGGTCGTGCGCTACAACGGCTTCCGGGCTGCGGTCGTGAACGGCGCGCAGAAACCGGGCTTCAGTTCCGGCCAAGCGCTGGCCGCCATGGAGCGGATCTCCGCCACAACCTTGCCGAGCGGCTACAGCTTCGAATGGACAGGGACGGCCCTGCAGGAGAAGGCGGCGAGCGGACGCACGGGAATCGTGCTCGGACTTGCCGTCCTGTTCGCGTACCTCTTTCTGGTAGCTCTTTATGAGAGCTGGAATGTCCCGATACCTGCACTGCTATCGGTCAGCATCGCGATCCTCGGTGCAATGGTTGCAGTGGTGATCGCGGGGCTTAGTTTCGACGTCTACGCGCAGATCGGATTGGTCGTGCTGATCGCGCTGGCGGCCAAGAACGGCATTCTGATCGTCGCGTTTGCGGTGGACCAGCGCCGACTTGGAAAGACTATCAAGGCGGCCGCCATTGAGGCGGCAGACCTGAGGTTCCGGCCCGTCATGATGACCAGTTTTGCTTTCATCCTTGGATTGTTGCCGCTGGTAATTGCGCAAGGTGCCGGCGCGCTCACGCGTCAGGCAGTGGGTACCCCGGTGTTTGGCGGTATGATTGCCGCCTCGATTTTTGGCATCTTTGTCATCCCACTGCTCTATATCATCAGCGAGAGCCTGCGTGGCTGGCGTCGTAAATGGTCGCACGGCCTCGATCCCGCGCCTATGCCGCCCGAACAATCTTAGAAAAACCGGTGTCCCGGTTGCAAAATCGAGGACCCAAAGAGGGCAAGTGAGCTGAGCGCCTTGTTGCGGCAGGCAAACTCCTTGGCAAATGCACCCAGGAGAAAAACCAAGTCGCTGAGCAGGACCCAAAGCTGGGCGTGCCGACCTGCTGCGTGCCGCAACCCCTGCGAAAAAGAGGAGTTGCGCCCGGCTTCTTCCTGTCAAATCCGCGGCCGAGGGCACGCCGTGGGCCCGAGCCCATAGCGCTCGTACAGGAGTGCGGACTGCTCCAGCGATCGCCCGCCGCCCCCGGCCGAGCTCTTCGGTCGCCCTCATTTGGCGCACGCGTACCGATGCTTTGCCCGTTTCTTCGCCGCCAATCTCGGCGGTGCTGAATACTCATTGCTGCGCTGCGGCATTTCATGCAAATGTCCTGACACTGGCTCCGTTCACGGTTCGAAGGGTCTCGTGCCGTGGCCTGATTTTTCGCGTCCAAAACCAGCCTGCATCTGAAAAGAAAGGCACTTTTATGAAGCGCGCCCTTTTACCTTTGATCGCTGCGGTGGCCTTCGGCGCCCTCTCGTGCGCCGCCGCTGCACAAGACGGTCCGGTCATGAAGCGTATCGCCGAAACCAAAACGGTCACCATCGGGCATCGCGATGCCTCCGTACCCCTGTCTTATCTTGGACCCGATGGCAAGGTGCAGGGCTATTCGATCGACATTTGCCTCAAGATTGTCGATGCCGCCAAGGACGAGTTGAAGCTCGACAAAATCGACGTCAAATTCGTGCCGCTCACGCCGCAAACGCGCATCCCGCTGCTGACGGCTGGGACGGTCGACATTATTTGCGAGAGCTCCACCCACACGATCGGCCGTTCGCGCCAGATCAGCTTCCTCAATACCACCTTCCTGACGGGCTCCAAGCTGCTGGTGCGCAAAACCTCCGGCATCAAAAAAATTGAAGACATGACCGACAAGGTCCTGGTCGCGGTGCTGGGCACGACCAACGAAAAGGCGGCGCAGGCTGAAATCGACGCCAAGAAGATCAAAATCAAGGGCGAGATCGTCAAGGTGAAGGACCACTCGCAGGCGATGCTCAACCTCGAGCAGGGCAGGGCCGATGCTTATGTCTCCGACGACGTGGTGCTGTACGGGCTCAAGAGTGCCTCAAAGAGCCCCGATGAATGGGAGATCGTTGGCCCCTATTTCTCCTATGATCCCTACGGCATGATGATCCCGCGCAACAACGACGACTTCCGACTGCTCGGCAACAAGACCATCGCCAAGTTGATCCAAAGCGGCGAAATGGCCGCCATCTACAAGAAATGGTTCGAACCCGGTCCGACCAACATCAACTATCCCATGAGTGAGCGGTTGAAGGAGAACTTTCAACTCATCGCCCTGCCTGATTGAGAATTTATCGCGCAATCGGAGATACGGATTGAGGTCAGGATGGGCAGCTATAACTGGAATTGGCCCATCCTGTTAAAAGAGCCCTATTTCACCTGGATTGTGGAGGGCTTCGGCAAGACCATTCTGATTGCGCTGCTGGCGTGGGCGATCGCTTTTCCGCTGGGATCGGCCATCGGCATTGCACGCACTGCAGACAATCGCGCTCTGCGGCTCGGCGGGACGGTTTACGTCGAAATATTCCGTAACATTCCGCTGCTGGTGCAGATGTTCCTTTGGTACTTCGTCGTGCCGGAATTACTGCCGGCTGACTGGGGTCGCTGGGTCAAACGCGACATGCCCTATCCACAATTTCTGACGGCGGTGATTTGCCTTGGCCTCTATACGGCCTCCCGTGTTGCGGAGCAGGTGCGCTCTGGGATCGAGGCGATCCCGCGCGGCCAACGCAATGCCGGTTTGGCGATGGGGCTCACCTCGCTGCAGGTTTACCGCTATGTGCTGATCCCTGTCGCCTACCGCACCATCATTCCTCCCCTCACCAGCGACTTCCTCGGCGTGTTCAAGAATTCCTCGCTGGCGTTGACCATCGGCGTGCTGGAGTTAACCTCACAGGCCCGCCAGATCGAGGAATACACGTTTGCCGCCTTTGAGGCTTTCACGGTCGCCACCGTGCTCTACTGTACGGTCACCGGCATCGTCATCCTGGCCATGCGCATGCTGGAGCGGCGCACTCGCATTGCCGGCACCATCGCCGTCGGAGCTCAGTAGATGCTTGGCGGCTTCGACTTCGGCATCCTTTGGCTCAACGCCCCGTTTCTGTGGAACGGCATGCTGCTGACACTGCAGCTGACCTTGCTCGCGGTTAGCGGCGGACTGCTGCTCGGCATCGTGCTCGCCGTGACCCGGCTTTCCCCGATCAAGCCGCTGGCCTGGCTGGTCGAAGCATACGTCAATTTCTTGCGCTCGATGCCGCTGATCCTGGTGATCTTCTGGTTCTACACCCTGGTACCGAAGCTGATCGGTCGGCCGGTCAGCGGTTTTTATTCGGTGCTGATCGCCTTCGTCATGTTCGAGGCGGCCTACTATTCCGAAATTATTCGCGCCGGGATTTCCAGCGTGCGCCGCAACCAGATATCAGCGGCCAAGGCGCTGGGTCTCACCAATCTTCAGTCGATGCGCTACGTGGTTCTACCTCAAGCCGTGCGCAATATGATCCCGGTGCTGCTGACACAATCGATCATCATGTTACAGGATACGTCGCTGGTGTACGTCGTCGGTCTGCGCGATTTTCTCACCTCGGCCGATATTGTAGCGAGCCGCGACAATCGACCAACCGAGCTCTATCTGTTCGTGGCAATAGTGTTTCTCATTGTTTGCTTCAGCGCCTCGCGCCTGGTCAACCGCCTACGGCGAAGGTACGCCCTGTGATCGAACTAGCTCACGTCAGCAAGTGGTATGGACCGGTGCAGGTTCTGGACGACTGCTCGATGAGCATTGCCAAGGGCGAGGTGGTGGTGATTTGCGGCCCTTCCGGTTCGGGTAAAAGCACACTCATCAAATGCATCAATGGTCTGGAACCGTTTTCCAAGGGCACGATCACGGTCGATGGCGTCTCGGTCGGCGACCGCACCACCAACCTTCCTAAGCTGCGCTCACGCATCGGCATGGTCTTCCAGAGCTTTGAGTTGTTCCCGCATATGACGGCGTGCGAGAACATCGTCTTGGCGCAGCAAAAGGTGCTGGGACGCAATCGTGACGCTGCCGCGGCCAAAGCCACCGAGCTGTTGACCCGCATGGGCCTCGCCGAGCATGCAGCCAAGTATCCGGCTCAGCTCTCGGGTGGGCAGCAGCAACGTGTCGCCATCGCCCGGGCCCTGGCCATGGATCCGATTGCCATGCTCTTCGACGAACCGACCTCTGCCCTCGACCCGGAGATGATCACCGAGGTTCTGGACGTGATGGTGAAACTCGCCGAGGACGGCATGACCATGGCCGTCGTCACGCACGAGATGGGTTTCGCCCGCAAGGTTGCGAACCGGGTGGTGTTTATGGACCAAGGCAGCATCGTCGAGGACGCCGACAAGGAGGCATTCTTCGGCACGCCCCGGAGCCAGCGCGCCCAGCTCTTTTTATCGAAGATCCTGCACCATTGACGCCGGCTGGGTCATGCCGCCTTGCCCTTGCCCGCACTCAGCTCGGCCAGCCCCAGATCTTACTGGCGAAGGGAGGCCAGGGTTGCGTCACGGCGAGTTCTGGTTCTCCCCTGCCGCAAGTTGCCTGCCTGCGATCAACAGCCGGGGGTGCAGGCGGTGGCTGATGGCGTGTTGCTGTACGCATTTGGTGTCGGGATCATTGCCGTGCGTGAGCATCGGCAGGGCAGAGCCGCATCAGCGTCGCAAGGGCCTCCACGGCCAACACCCGCGTCAGCTCTTTTGCTCGGAGCCCGCGAGCCAAAGGCGCGGCCTGACCGGACCATAGAGGCGTGAAGTCGCCAGAACCGCGGTTTTTGGATTTGACGCTCAGAGGCTGCAGCGCGGCCACGGCAAGAGGAAAGGCTGGGACGTCGTCAGCCATTGGCCCGAGTTCGCGCACGGCGCGGTTCTGGATTGCACGCGCAGGGCGGCCGCTGAACACGTTGGTGACAATTGTCTGATCGTCCTGGACTGCCAGCAACGCCCGCCGATGCACTGGATCGAGATTGGCCTCTGGGCAAAATAGGTATGCGGTTCCGATCTGCACTGCCGAAGCGCCGAGCGCAAATGCGGCCGCTAGACCGCGTCCGTCGGCGATTCCACCGGCTGCAATGACCGGGACATGCACCGCATTGGCAACCTGCGGTACCAGCGCCATGGTGCCAACCTGGGTGTCGATGCCGTTGCAAAGAAACATGCCGCGATGTCCGCCCGCCTCCCAACCCTGGGCGATGATCGCATCGCACCCCCTTTGTTGCAGCCAGAGAGCCTCCTTCACGCTGGTGGCCGTCCCGAGAACCTTGGCGCCGGTCGCCTTCACCCTGCTCAGAAGATCGGCACTCGGAAGGCCAAAGTGAAAGCTCACAACTTCGGGCATCAGCTCAGCGACAAGATCGCACTGTGCGTTGCCAAACGGAGCAATCGAAGCTGCGGTCGTCGGCATCTGCGGATCAAGGCCGAGCTCGACGTAATATGACTTTAGCCGTTCTCGCCAGGCGGTCTCGCGCGCTGGATCACTGGTCGCATCGGCGTGGCAAAAGAAATTGAGGTTCACGGGCTTTGAGATTTTGGCGCGGATAGCGCCGATCTCAGCACGCACCTCGTTCGGGCCCAGCAGCGCGCCCGCAATAGAAGCAAGCCCACCGGCCGCGGCGACGCCGATCGCCAGCGCAGACGTCGTTGCGCCCGCCATCGGCGCCTGAATGATCGGCAGATCGATGCCCAGCAACTTCAGCGCGCGATCACTGGGCCACCGCTTCACCACCCTCTCGTCTCTATGCCCGGATACCGAGCCGCTTCGAGCGGCATCAGGTCTGGCCATGCGATTACGAGTGACCGGCATGTTGCCCACCATCGACATGCAAGATCTCGCCGGTTACGAACTGCGCGGCGTCGAGGTAAAGCACCGCCTCCACCACCTCCTCGACCGTTCCCATCCGCCGCATAGGATGCAGTTTGGCGAAAAAAGCATGGGTTTCGGCAGGATGCATCGGCGTCTTGATGATGCCTGCCGACACGGCGTTCACCCGGATGCCCGTGCCGGCACACTCGATCGCCAGAGATCGGGTGACCGCATTGAGGCCGCCCTTGGAGAGAGCCGCGAGTGCCGATGGCACTGCAAGCAGTGGCTGATCGACCAACGACGTCGTGATCGTGACAATGTGGCCACTACCGCGTTGCACCATGGGCTTTATCGCGCGCTGCGAGAGATGGAAAAAGCCCGCCACGTTGACGCCCATCATGGTGTCGAAGTCGGCTTGGGAATAGTCGACAAACGGCTTTGAACGAAAGATGCCAGCATTGTTGACCAGGATGTCGATGCGACCGAAGCGCTCGAGCGCGCCGCCGACGACGCGCTCGGCTGTGTTCGGATCGGCCACATCGCCGGCGACCGCCAGGACATCCGGCGACGCCCGAGGATCGATGGCCCGTGCGTTGGCAACGACGCGATAATTGTGCTCCAGAAAGCCTTTGACCAGGCCCGCACCGATGCCGCGTGAGGCTCCCGTAACGATCGCCACCTTCCGATCAATGCCCATGCTTTGCTTTCTTGGCTGACTGATTGGCAAGGGCCTTTTGCCACGAGATAGGCCGATGCGGATGCTCGAGGTATGGGTGCGGGGCGGCGCGGCTGCTAGCACCGCCTGGTCAGAAAGTGCGCGCCACGCCACGACTGAGGGCGTCCTGCACCACAGACACCCGGCCAGCGCTTGATGTCCACGATACCCCCGATCCCGCGCCGTGCAACTCACAGCGGTTCGGTCTCAACCGCCCGTCGAACCACAAAGTTGGCCTGCATCGTTCCAATATTCGCGCGCATCTCGCGGGCGAAGAACTGCGACGGCGCCTCGCCGACTATGTCCTTAAATTCCCTGATAAGATGGGCCTGGTCCGCCAAATCGCAAGCACAGGCGATTTCAGCCCACGACAAACCGTTGCGCCGCTCCGCCACGATTTTCTCGATGCGCGCAAGGCGTCCGAACCGCTTCGGCGTCATGCCGAAGGTGGCATTGAATGTGCGCGACAGATGCCGCACGCTAATACCCAAAAGAGCTGCAAGCTGCTGCAGCGGCAAGGCGGGATTGTTCCTAAGGTATGACGCGGCACGACAAGCCAAACTATCTCGCTGTGGGCCAAGGCGGTGAAGCAGGAAGGCCTCGACGGTTGCAATCCTTTCACGACTATTGCGAGCCGTGGCAAGCATCTGGTCGCACGTCGCGACCTCGCCTCGACTGAAAAGGCTAGCAAGATGGACGTTGGCGTTTGCAAACTGCCCCAGCCGCTCATCGACGATACGGCTGGCGGCTTCGGGTCTTAAGGAAACGACGACAAAACCCAGCGCGCCCGTGGGCCGGAGCGTGACCGACGAAGCTTGAATTTGAGTTGCACACTTGTTCGGCAGGTCCCGGCCTCGGTGCTGAACCAGCACCGGTGCCCGATATTGCGCCATCAATAGCAGACAGGTACCGGGTGCGTACTTGATTGCGAGCGCCCTGGCAGCGTCGCCGTCCGGGATGTCCAAATCCCAAATTGCATCGACAATGTCCGCGAGCAATCGGGAGCGGAAACAGCGAAAGTAGGCGACACCGCTCTCCGCTGCTGGGCTCGTCTTACGGCCGATCCGAAACTCGATAAGGTTCACGGTGGCGCCACCTTGCTTGACCCGCGGCCCGATGCCCTCGCCTTGCTCTTTACAGCTAATGGTTCGTCCCGCCGTTGCCTCCGCGTCCGGTGGTCGCGCGCCGGCTTCATCGGCCCCGAAACCTCGGAGGCGCTGGACGCAAGCAACGTCACAAGAAGTTGAAAATTGCGTCCGAAAAAGACAATCGAAGGAAACGAGCGCAAGCGAAAATGCCGACGATTTTGGGGTTTGAGACCGCCACTGGGCGGCGGTTGGCGTTCTCCGGTTGCGCCAATGCGCGCATTTGAACAGGCCGTCCGATGAGTTTTGCGGGAGCTTACGTGAATGAACCAGCGCAATGAATACTGGCAGGAACCACTGCGCGGTTCGGGGGCCCAGCCAGACCGCAATAATGAGCGCCTTGCCGTCGGGGTGCGACGTTTCACGCTCGGCGGGATCGAAGAAATCAACCTGGGTTGTAACGCCTCGGCGGTCGAACGAACGCAGCACGCGCTCTTTGCACTGGCAAACTCGGTGCGCATATCGCCGCACAGCGCCAGGCTCTTTCAGCGTGTCTGCAGCACCGTCGAGAAGCACTTTGCCAACCCAACGATTGGCCCCGCCGAAATCGCCGCCGAGGTCGGCATTTCGCTTCGCTACCTGCAGAAGCTATTTACCTGTCGGGGCACCACGTGCGGCCAATATATTCAATCACGCCGACTGGGCCATGCCTTGGCGCTGCTGGCAGGCGGGACTGGGGTCGAAGGCGGCCAAAGCATTTCCGAAATAGCCTGGGCATCGGGCTATCGCGACCGCAGTTCCTTCCACCGAGCGTTTCGGCAACGCTTTGGCCGCTCACCCGGCGCGTGTCGCCGGCAGAACGCGGCCATCTGTCACGAAGGGTCCTCGCCGCGAGAAGACAGTGCCCCGGCGTACCCCTCAATCAATAGCACGTCCACGGCAGAAGCGGGAAACCCCCGTGGCCGCGACGCACCCTCAACAGCGACATGCTGCCCGCGCTCGGCACCGGGTCGGCAGCGGGCAAACGGTTACTGAGGAATACCCAGCCCTATGTCGTACAATATTCTTATCGCCGCTTGGGGCGGACCAGGTCACCTTGGCCCAATGTTGACCGCGGCTTGCCAATTGCGGCAGCACGGTCATAACGTTCGCTTCATTTCGCGTGCCGATGCACGCACCGACGTGGCATCGGCGGGGTTCGGTTTCGCTACCTGGCAGCGGACCCCGAGCATTTCTGCGATCGCACGAGGTCAGGATGGTCTCCCCTACGCTTACGACCATCTTCTCTTTGGCCCCGCCGCAGCGCGCGCCGCCGATACGCGTGAAGAAATCGCGCGCACGCCAACGGATGCTCTGCTTAGCGACAGCGCCCTGTTCGGCTCTACATTGGCTGCGGAAGCCGCGGGCATACCGTGTGCGCTTCTCTCACCAACAATCAGCCTCCGGCCGCTGCCAGGTGCACCGCCGTTGGGCAGTTTTCTGCCGGCCCCTCGAACAACCGAAGATCGCAGCATAGTCGAGGCTGCTACCGTTCAGTTCACCGCCGTGATGAACAAGTGGCTGCCGATGCTAAATGACGCGCGTGCGCGTCAGGGTCTCGCTCCGCTAGACTGCGCACTGCAATTGTTCGACCGCGCCGAGCGACTTTTGCTCGCGATGAGCGCGGCATTTGATTTTGCCGCCGACTATCTACCGAAGAATGTCCGCTACATTGGGCCATTGCTGGATAGCGCAAGCTGGTCGAAACCTTGGGTCGCCCCTTGGCCCGCCAGATCGGGCCGCCCGCGTGTGCTGGTCTCCTTCAGTACGACCAATCAGGGGCAGGCCGGTGCATTGCAACGCGTCGTCAACGCCGTGGCCCAGGCCGGAATGGACGGCGTTGCGACGGTGGGCCCGGCGTTGGACACGGCAACGTTCGACGCGCCGAAGAATGTAACGTTGTTGCCCAGTGCGCCACACGATGCCGTGATGAAGGAGGTCTCGTTGGTCGTGGCGCATGCTGGCCACGGTACCGTGAGCCGTGCACTGCGGCACGGGCGCCCCCTTCTGGCCATGCCGATGGGACGCGATCAGAATGACGTTGCCTTGCGGGTCGAAGCTCACGGTGCCGGCTTGATCTTGCCGGCAGGAGCCTCCGAAACCGAAATCGCCGGTGCCCTGTGGCGGCTCGCGAACGAGCCTCAATTCGGCCTTGCGGCCAGGCGGCTCGCAGAGGCCATTACCTTCGACATCACACAAGAGCGCCTTGTCAGCGAAATGGAAGCGATCGTGAGCGCTTACCGCCGGGAGTGAGAGCGCTGACGGCCCCCGCACGAAGGCCGTGTCGCGGCGATCCTTTTGGATAAGCCCTTTCGGCGCCTACCCGCTCGTGCTCTGGCCTGTTTGCATCGCGCGACGACGCTGAAGGCCAAGGCGCGCTCCGCGGCCTTGCGAGGCGCGGTCAAACCGCCACGCTAGCGTTCGAGTGCGATGGACTTCGTTGCCAAGCGGTCTCGAGCGCCGCCGCACAGCACGTGAATGTGAACGCTGCCGCTCCCAGGCTTTGGATAGTATTGAGCCGCAACGTCGGTGTGGGACTCGCTTCGGAGCGAGCAGCCAAGCTCCCGCGAGGAGGCTTTGTATGGAGACATCGAACCGACGGTGGTGTCATGCATCAGGTCAATGACGCAGCTCTTCTTTTAGGTCGTCTTTTCTTGGCCGCGTTGTTTCTGCCATCCGGCATCAGCAAGGCCTTGGGGTTTGGCGCCTTCGCCGCTTCCCTTGCTTCCAAGGGACTGCCTTATGCAGAGGCTTGGGCCGCGGCGGCGGTTACTATCGAAGTGCTCGGACCCATAGCCCTCATCCTCGGTGTCGTCCCCCGCTTGACCTCCGTCGTGCTGATCGCGTTCGTGATCATGGCAACCGCGACCACGCACCGGTACTGGGAATTCACGGAAGCGGCCGCTCGGCGGGCGCAGGAGATTAATTTCTACAAAAATGGTGGCATTGTCGCGGCCCTGTTGTTCTATTTCGTCAGCGGAGCGGGCGCTTGGAGCATGGCTGGCTGGCGGCCGCGCCACGGCGCTCATCCGCATCCCGCCTGAACTCATCAATCAGTACGGATAGCATCGCGCAGCAACCCGGCGGCGGACAAATCGCTCGGAAGGTCGCCTCGCGCCGGCGGTCCCCCGGTCAAAGCGCCGGGAGACCCGGGTGCCATCAACGCTCAGCTCCGCCTTACCGCAATGTCCATGCTTGCCTGCCTCGCGTCAACGCGATCGCAGCCCGTTTGGCCGTGCGAGGCCAGCCATGGCTTCCGCCCCGACAGCCAGCGGCGTGTGGCGATCTTCGGGCGTGGCCACAAATTGCAGTACGCCGTCGTCGATCGGCTCGCGTAGCAGTACCTTGCGATCCTGCAGATAGCTTTGGTTGAAACACCATGGCGGCCGCGAGCCTTGCTTCGGGAGCCGATCGAGTGCGCGTTGGAAATACCCAGAGGTGAAATTGACGATCGGCAACCGCTCGACTGCGGGGTCGTTAGTCCGGGGCACACAATAGCTGAGACCGTGCTCGCGCATGTGGTTGAGAAGGCGGCACAGATAGCGACTCGCGAGGTCCGCCTTGAGCGTCCAGGAGGCATTGATATAGCCCATCACCTGCGCGAAGTTGGGAATATCGCTGAACATCACACCCTTGTAGGTCATTGTCTGTGCCGCCTCGACGGGTACGCCATCAACGACCAGTTGGGCTCCTCCGAGCGGCAGCAGCTCGAGCCCGGTGGCGGTCACGACAATATCGGCGACAATTTCCTTGCCCGAGATCAGCTTGATCCCGCGCTCGGTAAACGTCTCGATCGTATCGGTGACAATCGAGGCGCGACCGTTGCGAATGGATGCGAAGAAATCGCCGTTGGGCGCAAGACAAAGCCGCTGGTCCCAAGGCGCATAGTGTGGTGCGAAATCCTTGCTGAGGTCGTAATCGGGACCCAGCAGCTCGCGCTGCATATCGCGAATCCGCTGTTTCGACTTCTCCGGCCGATTGCGTGCGGACCAGTAGAGATAGGAGCCCAGCAGTGCGTTTTTCCATCTCGCGGCAGCGCCCGCTGCCTGTGCAGGCAGCACCTTATAGAGCATCTTGGCGATGCTATCCTCATCCGGCCATGCCACGATGTAGGTTGGCGAGCGTTGCAGCATGGTCACGTGCGCCGCGGCTTCGGCCATAATCGGGATCATGGTCACCGCGGTCGCACCGCTGCCGATCACCACCACACGTTTGCCGGCGTGATCTAAGGACGCCGGCCAATCCTGGGGATGCACGATCTGGCCCTTGAAACGTTCGCTTCCCCTGAATACCGGCGCGTGCCCGGACTGATAATTGAAGTATCCGCTGCACATCAGCAGAAAGTTGCAGCTGAGCCGGATCGGCGCGCCGGCGTCTGCAACCTCAACGATCCAACGGGCATCCTGCGAACACCACGTTGCTCGCGTCATTCGATGCTTGAAGCGGATCTTGCGCTCGATGCCGAATTGACGCGCAGTGTCGCGCACGTACTGGAGGATCGACGCGCCGTCGGCAATGGACTTCCCCGCGGTCCAGGGTCGGAACGGGAACCCGTAGGTGTACATGTCCGAATCGGAGCGAGCCCCTGGAAATCGGAATAGGTCCCAGGTTCCGCCGATCGCTTCGCGCCCTTCGAGAATGGCGTAACTGTGGTCTGGACACGTGGTCTGCAGATGATAGGCGGCGTCGATCCCAGAAACGCCGGCGCCTACGATCAACACATCGAGGTGCTCGACAGTCATGTATGGCTCCCATGCACGGCGATAGCCGAAAGTATGAAAGCAGGCGCGCATGCCGACAAGCAAATGTCGGTTGGCATCGAGGCGGTACACTGCGGCCGGCAGGCAACGTCCTTGCCGATGGGATGGAGCTGGCTCGGATGCGGCCGCGGCAAACCCTGGTCTTCTCACGACAAATTGCCTGAACCTTAGGCGGTGCGTCTCTGCTATGCGTCGATCTGGGTATCCTATCAAGGCCATCTGACGCCGCCGCGAGGACAACCCTTCGGGCACCTATGACTTAAGTATGTCTTTTTTTATTCATCGGCCGGGTCGGACGGTGTCGGGGCAGGTAAAAGCTGGTGGGCTCGCCTTGCAACCCAATTTAACAGGACGCAAGGATGGGCTGGGAATTACGGCCTCCGCTTGATCCGTCCGCTACTTCGGCCCGGCGCCGCCGGTCCTGTCGCCCGTTCGCGCGCATTTGCGCTACTCTTGCTGTGCATGGCCGCCCCGGCTCGCCACAATAATTCGTTCACGACTTGTTGTGTGCAGGCGCCTGGACGCGCGTGGCAAGGTTGAAGTGGTTCGACCTGACCCACCGGCCCGCATAGCGGCATAGGCTCTGTCTGGAGGCGTTGTTTGCGATGTCACTCAGTGAAAAACTCGCGCTCACACGTGCTGCGTCGGCCGCGCGCGTAGCGCCGGATAAAAGGGCGATCATGGATCGCGCCACCGCTGATCTACGCGCATCCGGTATCTTGCAGCAGGTTCTGATGGTCGGGCAACCGATGCCGGCATTCACCGCGCCAAACTACGACGGCCGAAAGATTTCATCGAAAGATCTCCTAAATGGAGGACCACTGGTGATCTCGTTCTTCCGTGGCGCGTGGTGACCGTACTGCCGGCATGAGCTGGATGCTTTGCAAGCAGTTTACGGTCAGATCCAAGCTTTGAGCGCCGAACTCGTCGTCCTGTCCCCCGAGCTACCAAAATTCTCCCAAGAGTTTGCGACTAGACACAAACTGACGTTTCCCATTCTCAATGACCATGGCTGCCAGATCGCGCAGGCCTTCGGGCTGGCGTTCACCTTGCCCGATGACCTGAAAGACCTGTATCTCAATTCTTTCAAGAACGACTTGGCCGTGCGCAATGGTGAGCCATCATGGCGGCTACCCATGCCGGCCAGGTTTGTCATTGATAGAGCCGGCATTTGCCGAGCGGCGGACGTGGATCCGGACTATACTGTCCGGCCTGAGCCCGAGCAAACCGTGGCCGTGCTGAAGGCGCTTCCCGGTTAAGCGTCGCGCGAGCACACTATGCGTGCGCGGGCGCGCGCTTGTGGCAAACGCCTCTTTCGATGACTTTGCATGCATCAGCAGGATGGAGGGGGCGACGGCCGTTTGCACCCCTCATCGCGAAGCTGCTCTATGAACCGAACGCTTCCCGGGTAACGTTATATCGGCGCTAGCGCTGCGGTGGGCGACCGCTGGGGTCAGACGTTGTCGGCTTCCGTCGAGCGAACTCCTGCGCTGGTGGCCTCCCGCCCCCACCTCCAGCCAACGATCTCCGGCATATCATCGCCGTGGCGCGCTATGTACTCCTTATGGTCTATGAGCTTGTCGCGAATTGCTTGTTTGGCATAGGCGGCCCGCGCCCCAAGCTTTGGCACGTGATCGATTACGTCGCTGACGAGGTGGAACCGATCGAGATCGTTCAGCACACACATGTCGAATGGTGTGGTCGTGGTGCCCTCTTCCTTGTAACCGCGCACATGGATGTTTGCATGGCCATTGCGGCGGTAGGTCATCCGGTGAATAAGGGAAGGGTAGCCATGGAAGGCAAAGATAACGGGCTTGTCGGTGGTGAACAGGGCGTCGAAGTCGTGATCCGAGAGGCCGTGCGGATGCTCGCTTGACGGTTGCAGTTTCATCAAATTGACGACGTTGATCACGCGAACCTTCACCTCGGAGGCATGTTTGCGCAGCAGGTCGACGGCGGCGAGCGTTTCGAGGGTCGGCACGTCACCGCAGCAGGCCATAACGACGTCGGGCTCACCACCCCGGTCATTGCTGGCCCATTTCCAGATGCCAAGCCCGGCCTCACAGTGCTTGATCGCTTCTGCCATGGTCAACCACTGCGGGGCCGGCTGCTTGCCGGCGACGACGACATTGACGTAGTTCCGACTGCGCAGGCAATGATCGGTAACCGACAGCAGACAGTTGGCGTCGGGTGGCAGGTACACGCGAACGACCTCGGCTTTCTTGTTAACAACGTGATCGAGAAAGCCGGGATCTTGATGGCTAAAACCGTTGTGATCCTGCCGCCAGACATGGCTCGACAACAGGTAATTCAAAGACGCAACCGGCCGCCGCCAGGGAATCTGGTTGCATATCTTCAGCCACTTGGCGTGCTGGTTGAACATCGAGTCGATGATGTGAATGAACGCCTCATAGCAAGAGAAGAAGCCGTGCCGGCCGGTCAACAGATAACCCTCCAACCAGCCCTGGCACTGATGCTCGCTGAGCATCTCCATGACGCGTCCGTCGGGCGCCAGATGATCGTCCCAGGGTTGGGTTTCGGCAACCCAGGTACGATTTGTCACCTCGAGCGCGTCCTGCCAACGGTTCGAGTTGTTCTCATCCGGACTGAAGAGCCGGAAATTTCGTGACTGCATATTCAATTTCAATACATCCCGGAGGAAACGGCCCATCACCCGAGTGGACTCGGCCGAAACAGCGCCAGGAGTTGTAACCTCGACGGCGTATTCACGGAAATTCGGGAGCCGCAGTTCGCGCAGGAGCAAACCGCCGTTGGTATGTGGGTTTGCGCTCATGCGACGGCTGCCGCGAGGGGCAAGCTCGGCCAGCTCGGGACGGAGCCGACCACTGGAATCAAAAAGTTCCATCGGCCGGTAGCTCTTCATCCAGTTTTCGAGGATGGCGACATGAGCAGGGTTCTCTTGCATCTCGCCGATTGGCACTTGATGCGCGCGCCAGTAGTCTTCGGTGCGCTTGCCATCGACTTCTTTGGGGCACGTCCAGCCCTTTGGCGTGCGAAGGATAATCATCGGCCAGCGCGGTCGTTGCCGGAAACCATTGGCGCGGGCCTCAGCCTTGATGCGCTGAATTTCGGCTATGACCTTGTCGAGTGTGTCTGCCATCAGGTCGTGCACTACCCCCGGCTCATGTCCCTCGACAAAGTGGGGCGTGTAACCGTAGCCGCGAAAAAGGTGATCAAGCTCCTCATGACTGATGCGGGCGAGAACGCAGGGATTGGCAATTTTATAGCCATTGAGATGCAAGATCGGCAGCACCGCCCCATCGGTCGCGGGATTGAGAAACTTGTTGGAATGCCAACCGGTCGCGAGGGGTCCCGTCTCCGCCTCGCCATCGCCAACGACACAGGCAACGAACAGGCTTGGGTTATCAAAGGCCGCTCCGAAGGCATGCGAAAGAGCGTATCCGAGTTCGCCGCCTTCATGGATGGACCCTGGTGTCTCCGGCGCCACGTGGCTCGGGATGCCGCCCGGGAAAGAGAATTGCGTGAATAGGCGTTTCAAGCCCTCTTCGTCGGCAGACACGTTCGGATAGATCTCACTATAGGTTCCCTCGAGGTAGGCGTTCGCGACCAAGCCGGGACCGCCATGACCGGGGCCGGCGATGTAGATCATGTCGAGGTCATGCTTTTTGATCAGCCGATTGAGGTGAACGTAGATGAAGTTCAAGCCCGGCGTCGTTCCCCAGTGACCGAGCAGCCGCGGCTTGATGTGATCCTTCTTGAGCGGCTGCTTGAGGAGGGGGTTGTCGTAGAGATAGATTTGGCCGACGGACAGATAGTTGGCGGCCCGCCAGTACGCGTCCAGCAATGCGCGTTCGTTATCAGACAGCGCCTTTGGCATCCTTACCTCCTGGCCACGTGTCATTGTTTTACGCATCAGGCCTTGGGCCGGTCGCGACGGTGTGGCAGATCGTCCGATCCTGGCGATGCCCTAGGGGCTTGAGGCCGCTGGGCCGTAAAAGGCTCGCCGCCCCCGCCAGCGAACTTGCCCTTCCGGCCGTGCCGCACCTCCAGAGCCAGAGCTTGCCGCGCTCGCCCATGGGAGGAACTGGATCCTGCCGAGGTGCTCCCACGATAGCGGCCGCTTGAACTGAAACGTGAGGTTTCTCGCATCGCAATCGGGTCAAACCCGTAGCCTCGAGCATCGGCTGCCCATCGGGCATCCCTGCAAATCGACAAAATCATCCATTTGCCAGTGATAATTACCCCCAGCACCTCTGAACGCTCCTTGCGCTAGCTTCGCGCAGCATCGACGATTGTAGCGGCAGACGTTGCAGCGCGCGGGCAGGACTGTGGTCGCCGCGTGCCATTACGGCCACGACAATGTTGGAACGTTCTCCGTCTTTGAAGGATCCCGCATTCAGCTCCCCACGCCGGCGCAATTGGCGCTGCTTGCGGGGCGTCGTGCTTGCTGTGAGAGCCCACCTTCGGCGGCTCTGGCATGTTCTCCTGCGGGCACTGAGAGCTGAGTGCAGCCCGTCGCGCCGAAACTCCAGCCAGAATACTCAGGTGTGGTGACCTCAGGTGCACCAAGCACGAGGGGAGCTCCACCTCGATGCTGGGACCGATCTCACGCAGGTGCGATCCGCCTGCGGGCGCCGTCAGGCAGCGCCGGTTTTGTCCGCTCTTGCGAGATCTCTCTCCCAGCCGAATACCGAGCGGCCGTCCAGGTCAGGAGAGCGGCTGCGTTCGCCAGCAATGAAGGCCTCGAGCGACGGCCCGGTCGCAGTACGCTCCAGCTGCCGGGCTTGAGCGTCGAGACGCTTTAATGCCTGCAGCTCCTCATCGCGACCGAGCTTGGCATTGCCTAGCGCGGATTTAAGTACGCGGATGGTCTCGTCATAGACCTTGAGCGGCACTGGGTAGGGATGCCGGTCCTTGCCCCCATGCGCCAATGAAAAGCGCGCGGGATCCTGAAAGCAATAAGGAGCGCCGTGCATCACCTCCGCCACCATGGCGAGGGCCTGTACCGTGCGCGCACCCACGCCAGCCGTCAGCAGCAGCTCCGGGAAATCCACCGGACCAAGTGCCGCGGCTGCAGCCAAGGTGCCGTGCAGGCGACGCGTGAAAACATCGCTCGAGCGTACAGCATGGTGCGCCGGCATCACCAAATGCGGCAACAGCGGCTGCGCCCCTTCGCTTGCGGTAATGGCTTTGAACTCTGCAACGACACGGTCAGGGCCGAGCGCGGCCAGCAGGTCCAGTTGAGCCGAGCGGGACGCAGCTGCACGGTGATCGGTCAGATTGATGATGCTGCCCTGGCTTGGGCCGTCGATTGCCGTGTGCGGCTCGTCAACGAAGCTCTTTAGGTCCCCAGAATGCCAGTGATAGCGGCGCGCTTGGCGCTTGTCGCCGTTCATGCCCTGCTGCACCACCGTCCACCTGCCATCATCGGTGACGAAGAAACCATGCAGGTAGAGCTCGAACCCGTCCTGGACGGCCGCACTATCGACCTTGGCCACGAGCCGGCTGGCGCGGGTAAGGCCGGCCGCATCAAAGCCGATGCGATCGCCAAGGGCTCGCAGTTCCTCAGGTGTGCGCCGGGAATGCCTGCCGCGTCCGCCGCAAACATGGATGCCGAGCTCGCCCTGCAGCGGCGCCAGCCCACGCTTGAGCGCACCGATCACGCTGGTGGTGACACCCGACGAATGCCAATCCATCCCCATTACCGCGCCGAAGGACTGGAACCAGAAAGGATGCGAGAGCCGGCGCAGCAATTCGTCGCGGCCGTAGTGATAGACGATGGCTTGGCAGATGATGGCTCCCAGCCGGGACATGCGTTGGCCGAGCCACGCCGGCACCCGCCCGCCGTGGAGAGGGAGGTCAGCGCTGCCTGTCCGCCGCGCCATGCTTTCTGCCGCCCGACTCATGGCAATAATGTATCAGGTGGGGAATCGCATCGGTCAACTCACCACCCGAGGCGAGCGAATGCCGCACCGCTGCGCTCCCCCGTGCGATTAGACCGGCCAAAGTCAGCCCAAGCGCGAGAGTAGCCCGTCCGACCGCAATGGAGCATTTCGGCAGCGTGAGCCCCAAGCCCGGAGTGAGCCGGGGCGGCAGCACAGCGTAGTTGAAGATCGGCATCACACCCTGCGTTTGGCAGACGCATGACGAGTGGCATCGCCGGTGGCGGGATCGGCCGGATCCACACGGCACACCAACCCCAAACCGTTTGCCCGGCCAACAGTCGTCGAACGGCTGCCTTGCCGGCTATTTTTGCAAGCGCTGACAACGCGCCGATCTCGTCACGCCGGCGATGCTTCCGGATTATTGATGCCGACCCAAATGCGCACGGGTTGGGCATTTGCAGGCTCTACGCTGAAGCTGCCTTGCCTGCAGGAAGGGGGGTTTGCTGGTGCAGGACCATTTTCCAGGCACCGTTGCGCTTCACGTAAGCGCTCGTTACCGCCGCCGCGTAGGTGTCGTTGTTCATGCGCATAGCCTTTGCAACATAGGCCAGGATGGCCAAGCCCGCCGCCGGCTCCAGGCATCCCTTGACCTCGAGATCGAGGTCGCGCCAGCGCGCGGTGTCGGAGATCATGCGGGCGATGTCATCCTTATTGAACGTACCCGCCATTTCCGTAAACACAGTCGCGCACGATCATCCAGGTTTTGCCTGTAATAGTCGGCGCCCCCGGTCCAAAAACCGCGCTCGATGCGCACAAGTTCATCTTGAACCGTCATTGGCTTGAGCTCCTTAGGCCACGCAGCGGGAACTCGACATTCCTCGCGCGGTTCCGGCACCGCGAGTGACACGCCTCGGCCCCCCGGTTCCGCCGCTCGGCTGACGGTCAAGGGGCGCGGCGCGCTGAATCCGGTGCCCAAGCGGGCGTTGCGCTTCAGGTCCGAAATTCGAGAAATCGAAGAGGAAGACTAACAGAGCCTTTGGCCAAACAGCGCTGAGGGCGCTCGCGTTATTTGCATATTGCTCCATCTGCCTCGACGGCGCCCGTCCGTAGAAGCCCACGAAAGCAGCAAGGCAACCGGCTGCCAATTCGAGGCGACGGCGAGCACTGCCCGGGCGTCCTCGGCGCGCTATGGCTTATGCCGCGCAAGCACCAGGGATTTGCAAGGCGCGGGCGGCGCACTTGGCCCCGCGGGATCCCAATTTTCGTCAGGGTCGCGGGATCCTCGCAGCGTGACCGCTGGTGCTCGTGGATCAAGATTTGTTTCGGCGTGTGACATCGCGTACGTCCACCTTAGAATTCAAAAGACCCAGGTGCACCTACCTAAGGCCTAGTTCGAGATCTCGCCACAAACGCCCTCACACTGCGCCCACGTCTCGGTAAGGGAGGTGGGCAATGCCGTTACCACAGCTGCCGACAGATACGGGGAGGCTAGTCGGTGCCGCATGGCGGGCAACTTCTGTGCATTCCTGCCGTCAGAACGCCGAGATCGAGCGCGACAGGTGCAACCGGGAGGTAACGATTAAACCGTATACTGTGTGCCTGGTACTCGAACCAGTTGCTGAGCGGATGCCTCGGCCATGGCGTTGATTGCCGCGCACGCAAAGATCGCGATTTTCAAATCGAGCGAAGCCCTGCGGAAGGTGCTGCAAGCCATCCGGTCGGCGCTGACAGCCAACGTGTATCGGCCGGAATTGCACTATATGCGCGGTCCGGGGCCAAGGACGCGCAAGGTAAGCAAGAGCGAGTAACCACTATAGAGGCCTGTGGCGACAGCCGGGGGTGGGGGAACATATCTCCAGTGCAGCGGTTTCTCCATCGAGGACCGCAATGTCGCACGCCCCGGAACTCGACCGCGTCTGGCAGATCATTGAGAAAGTCGGTGTCTGCATGCTTACGACCCGCTTCGCGGGGGGACTGCGTGCACGGCCCCTCGAGGCGAGGTCGGATCGCACGTGCGATCGCTTGCTTTTCGTGACGGACGCCCACAGTGCCAAGCGTGATGAAGTGGCGCGCTGGCCTGATGTGGGTTTGGTCTTCATCGACGCCGCGGACAAAGCCTACCTTTCCATTTCCGGCACGGCGCAAATTATCGATGATCCCGATTTGAGAGCCGGGGCCTGGCGCACTAGCGATCTGGTGTGGTGGCCGGGAGGACCGCACGATCCCGATGTATGTGTGCTCGTGGTCGAGCCGGCCACGGCCGAACTATGGGACGGGCCTTCGAGTGCAGTCGTGGCAGCCTATGAGTTTGCAAAAGCGCGCATGACGGGCACCGCGCCGGACCTGGGCGAAAACCGCAAGGTTAGGGTCGACATGAAGAGCTGAAGTTACTGACGGCAGGCCACCCACGAAGCCCTGACCGCCAGCTCATAGCCTGACACTTCTCACGACAGCAAGCCCTGCGTGCCTGACCGCGTCCCGCGAGACGTCCATGGCGAAGGTCGGCAATGTATTCAGGCTGACAGCCAATGGTTTTCCGGAGCCAGCGTTGCGGGCAGTTGTTCCTTACTATCGATGGACGTGCCTCGCGGTTCCGGCAATTCGCGACCTCACGTGAACCGATCGGCTTCGAAGATCAGGGTGCGCGTCGCCTCGGAACGGCGCTTGAAGGCTGCTGGCGGATGCCCGGGCGCCGCGGCGACTTTGCCGCTGGCAGCACGCCCAATCAAGATTGAGCGATAGAGGCGGTGGTTTTCCACGCTCGTCATCGAGCGAAACTATCTGGCGTCCCAGGCTTCAAAACCGCGGGAACCGCGGGGTTGTTGGTGCGTTTTCGCACCAAGTCCTATCCAGGACGCTCACATAACTCGCGGGTCTGGGGCTGCTCCTGCTCAGCCCTAGGCCCGCCTTTGAGTGGTTTTTGAGCACCGCCAATCGTACCGGCTCGGGCCCTGCGCAGCAGGTCGGCTGTCGCCTTGATGCGTACGATGCGCCCCTCGCCGTTCCGCGCAATCAGGCGGCCGATCGTGGAGGAGCGGGCCACTGCTGCAAAAGCAGGACAAATGTGATGTAATGGGTGACCAGCAAAGCCGGCACCCAGAACGCTGGAATCCAATACGCCGGACCCATGTATGGCGCCGCTTCATACACGGTCGCGAGAACAATTGCAGCGAGCAGATCCAGCGTGCCCTCAACGTTGAAGAGCCAGACGAGGGCCTTGGCGATCCGAGCCCGCGCGGCCACCGCCGGGATGGCAATCAGGGCCAGTAGGGCAGCCAACAAATCGCCGAACGCTGCCGGATAAGCGAACTGCTGCGGGATTCCGACGTAGACGGCGCCCGGCGCAAGGAACATCAGACCGAGATGCCGCGTGGCATGCAGTAAAAGGATTGGCAGCAAGATCGTTCTTGGTTCGTATTCCGCAAGCTTTGGGAGAACATAAAGTCTTGCCGCAACCCAGAAGACGAGCGTGCTGAACAGTAGATTGACAGTAAGGATGTTCACGACCGTCTCGCCAGTTCCATAAGTCCTTCGGAGTTCGACAGCTCAAATTCCAATCGATTGCCTGCGCTCTCGCGCTTTGCTCACCACGATCAGCAAGGGGCAGCGGTTGCCGTTACCGCCAACGCCCTCTGGCATCTGCGACCACCAATCTCGTCGTGCAATTGGCTGAGCGCCTGCAGCATTTCGGATTTGTCGAGACCGAAGTGGCGATAATCCTGCTCACTTGTGGACGCGACGTCGGCAATGGCGCGCTTTAGCGAATAGGCCGCCCAGGCGTTGCGCAGGGCCGTTAGCCTCCCGCGCAGCATCGCTCGAGTTTTCGGACGCTCCCGTCCGATCGCCAAAGTGGCGCGCAGTCGCATTGCTTCGGTGGATGCGGGGGCTAGCTCCGCCGGCGCTGCCGATCCTCTATTCGCACGGCCGTCGGCCTGACCACGACGCCCAGATTTCCTCCTCTCCCTTGCCATAGCGCGTCTCCTCAGCCTATGTTTCCGCTGGAAATATTTGAAAATTCCTAGCCGGTCGGTCAAGTTAAATATTTCCATTGGAAACACCAGGAGATCACTTCGCCGTGAAGGCCCGCAGTGGAAGGCGTGCAACGGTTGCGACCAAGTCGCACCAGAGGGTGCGGGTGCCGAAGCGTCCGGCAACCTATCATCATGGATCCCTGCGCGAGGCCTTGCTGGGCGCGGCCGAACGCATCCTCGAGCGTGACGGCATCCAAGGGCTGACGCGGCGCGCCGCCGCCCGTGAAGCCGGCGTATCGCATACGGCGCAGAAGAACCATTTCGGGGACATCATTGGATTGTTGAGCGATCTCGCCGCCATCGGCTTCCAGAAAATCGCGACCACAATGCGGGCCGAAGTTCGTGAAACGGATTCGCCGGGCGCGCGCCTTGAGGCTATTGGCCGAGGCTACGTTAAGTTCGCGCGGAACCACCCAGGGCTGTTTCTGCTCATGTATCGCGGCGAGCGATTGGACATGAACCGACCCGCTCTGCGTGATGCGGTCGCCAGCGCCGCTCGCGTGCTTTATGACGCTGTGGGTGCGGTGCGCGAGGAGAACCTCGCGGAGACGCTCACCCTGGCGCAGGCCGCCCACGTCGCGAGCGCCTGGTCCTTGGTGCACGGATTTGCCGTGCTCCTACTCGACGGCCGCCTCAGCCGCCTCATGGCGCACTTGCCGCATGGTACCAATCCGGAAGCGCTCCTCAGGGCGATGCTCGACGCCAGTACCCTAAAACAAGTCGAGCGCAAGCGCTGACCTTGTGCGGCAGTAACCGCGATGATCCGCCGGCTAAATGGGGGCCCGACAGCGAGCGCGAGGATCTTCGGCTTCGCATCCTACCCGACGCCGTTCCACGGGCACGGCCTGATCAATCATGTAACGGAAGCTTTGCTGGATGTGGGCTGCGCTCGCCTCCCATTGCGCTCCGACGTCCTGACGCGAGCACCGGTTGCACAGCAGTCGCCCCTCCAGATCGAGGCGCTGCCTTAAGCACAAGCAGTACTGTGGCGGTCAACACCTATAACTGCCGACATCGACCATCGCCGGCCGGAAGAATGGGGTGGCCGGGGGCATTTTGACCACGGCTTGCCTGGGACGGCCCCGACTGTTCAACCGGCAGCTCCTGTGTTCGCGGACACGGCTCGCGCTTCGGGACACGGCGGATAAGGCGTATTCCGCCCGGTAGATCGATGCTTGTCCCGGTTTTGGCGACTGCGCGAGGCACCTGCGCAGGACCGATACTAAGGTGTAGGCAGCCGATCCCAATCGATGAGGAGACTCGACACCAGGCACGTGGCCCAATAGCTCGCGTTCGGCTACTGGATAATCCAAGCCGGGATGGTGCTTCACTGTCTGGAGCAAGGAATTGGACCGATGACCGGGCAAATTGCTTTTTGGTCACTCACCATTGGCGAATCCGGACTTCCACGCTATCTCAGAGAGATCCGCCGATTCCCCATATTGCTGCCGTTGGACGAGTACTCGCTCGCCAAGCGCTGGAGCGAACATGGTGATCGCGATGCCGCCCACAAGCTCGTGACGAGCCATTTGCGCTTCGTGGTCAAGATCGCGAAGAGATACCGCGGCTACGGCCTGCCGATCTCCGAAATGATCTCGGAGGGGAACGTCGGCTTGATGCAGGCGGTCAAGCGATTCGAGCCGGAAAAAGGCTTCCGCCTCGCCACCTACGCCATGTGGTGGATCAGGGCGGCGATCCAGGAGTACATCCTGCGCTCGTGGTCGCTGGTGAAGATGGGCACCACCACCAACCAGAAGAAACTATTCTTCAAACTGCGCAAAGCCCAAAGCAAGATCTCGGCGCTCGAGGACAAGGACCTGCGCCCTGAGCAGGTCAAGCTCATCGCCAACCATCTCGCCGTCACCGAGCAGGACGTGATTGACATGAACCGTCGCCTCTGGGGCGACGTCTCGCTTAATGCCACGATACGCCAGGACGACGAATCCGCCGAATGGCAGGACTCGCTGATCGACCAAGCCATCGATCAGGAGACGTGGCTGGCCGAGAGCGAGGAAACCGACAGGCGCCGCAAGGCCCTGGGCGAAGCGCTGACGGTGCTCAACAACCGCGAGCGGCGCATCTTCGAGGCGCGGCGGCTGGCAGATGATCCGATCAGACTCGGGGATCTAGCAGCAGAGCTCGGCGTCTCGCGCGAGCGTGTGCGCCAGATCGAGGCACGCGCCTTCGAGAAGGTGCAGCTGGCGGTGAAATCACGAATGCCCCTGGAAGAAAGCAAACAATTAAGCGCTTACTGAAGGGCAGGCGATCGACGCCTACGCGGGCGGACCCCGCTCTGAAACACTTTCGTCGAAGACCATTAGACTGGCCGAGGGCATCCAGACTGCGCCGATGCCGCTGGAGGCTTTCGCAACTGGTGTTTTTGCAGCTAGGACTTTATTCTATCGCGTTGCCGTCGGCGCTGTTGGCTTTGGCCTCTTCGTATAAACGACGGAGCCGAAGCGACGGCGCTTCCGAGCCGTGCGTGTGTCAGTCGCACAGCCACCGATGGTAACGAGGGCTCCACCAACATCCCCCGTTGTAATCATCGTAGAATGGGCTCCCAAAAATGCCTAAGCCACCGCGGAACCGACCGCCATGGAAAGCATGGCCGCCCATGCCGTGACCACCGCCACCAAAGCCACCCGCATGGCCACCGCCTCCGTGGCCTCCGCCGCCACCACCCCCACGGATCAAGACCAGTGGATTGCCTGCGCCCAGCAATGGCTGCTGTTGCAAACCGCCCCAGTTTGTCTGTGCCGCAGCGCCGGAGGCGGAGAAAGCAAGCGCGCCCAGAAATGCCGACATGATGAGAGTGCGTCGCATGATCGTGCTCCATTCGCAAAACTGTCAGAGGCTGGCCGCGGTGGGCGCTTCGGTCGGTTCCGCCCGACCGCGTTGGATTTGGAGCTGGTTGCATTTGCTGCGCGCTTCAAGAACAGCTCCTGCGACATGATGGTCGAAGTGCATCAACTTCGCTTGACGCTGTTCGGCCTGAGACCTGTTCGACCTGAAAGGCGGAGGAAGCGGCGACCGTCTGCGAACGCCGTTAGCCAAGCACACAATTCAACGCTGCGTGTTAAACCTCGTGGCTTTCGGACGGTATTTAGTCTCAACCAGGCCAGCCAAAGAAAGCACTTGCCTGGCTTCCTGCCTGGCGAGGCACCCCTATGTGTTGCGTGATCGAAATCGGCATCCTCCTAAACATGGACGAATTTCAACCACGGGCCGGCTCTCCGAACCCAATCGCCGCGTCTCGCGGATCGAATTGAGCCGGTGGTTATTGCTTGTGGCCAACCGTCTCGAGCTCATTTCGAGCGCCAATGGCAGCAAGGACGGCGCGGCAGTTGGCGCGGGGGGCAAATGCAAACTCCCCGCAAGCACAATCGGTAACTCTCACTCACTCCTGCGTGAGCAGTTCTTTCAGCGCATTTTTGGCAAGCCATATCAGGCGTGTAGATGACTTTGGCTGGTCTCGAACAACGACGAAAATCACTAAACTTGGGGAATGATCATGAAAACCATCGTATCTGCCGTTCTGGCGCTGTCCGTGCTCGCGGGCGTGGCCGTAACCTCGGCGAAAGCCGACGCGGACTATCCAAGGTTTGGCTCTTCAGCTTGGTGGGACCAACAGGAATCGGAGCACAATTAATATTACCGACAGATCAGCGGCCTCAGCCCCCGGCATAACACCGGGGTGCTGAGTTGGCGCTTTTGCTCGGACTGATCGTGCCGTTGACGCCCGCTGCGCACGCTACCGGACACTACGTCCGTCATTTCGTTACTCGGCGCACGTCTCGACACTCGAATCAATTCGCGATCCCGCCACCGAAGCAGGCCATCCTGCCTAATATCCCTGGAGGTTAGCATGCGCACAAAAAAGCTCGAGAAGGCCGAGTGGAAAGCCTACTTCGATCGCATATCCAAAGCGCTGGGGGGAAGGCTGGCAGAGATTGAGGTTTCGTCGCTATCCCTAGGACACCAAGTGGAGGCGAATTGGCTGCCCCTGATCGGCATCGCCTACGATCCCAAGGATGACATCCTCGAAATCGCTCTGCAGGAACTGGATCACATGATTACAAAGCCACGCGAGATAGCCGTGGAAGAGGCACCGAACGGCCTGACTAACGTCGAGATTACGGATGCCGACGGCATCCGTCAGATCGTCAAACTCAAAAGCCCACTGATGCTGCCCGCACCCTCGAAGGCAAAGTAGACCGGCACCGCCGGCACTGCCGCACCCCAACAAGGCGGCAGCGTCGAATTGGCTTGCCTTATTTGTTGACGACGATTTTCGCAAGCGCGCGCGCACGATCTAAGGCTTACCGTCGGTTAACGCTTGCGAGCAGCCGGGGTGAGCTTTGAGGATCGGCGTATCTGCTCGTTATCCGCCGCTAATCGAGAGAATGTCGAGCCGCCGCGTCGGCATTGACCGCGCAACCCATTCGACTCACCCCGTTTTAGCGACGCAGTTTTCTTAGCACGGTTACCGCGAAACCTTCCGGGGCGGGCCCAGATCGAATGCCATGAAGCGACTATTGAGCCTGATCTAACCGGCACCCGCTCAGCCGCTGCCCACGCCAGCTGGACCGCATTGCGTGTGGCGCACAACTTGCCGCAGCACTCAACGGCCGCTTGGCCGCTGGGGCTCGTCAAGGTGGGTTGCGGCCGACCTTGGTGCCGTGCCTGCGGACCGCGCGGATCGCACCCGTGCTCTATGCGGCGCTCGACCCAGCGCGGGAGTTTGCAGAGTTCACCGGTTGTCTTGATCGGGACCGGTGACGAGCGGGTATTGGCCCGGCTCGTTTTGCCTCCAACTCGTGCCCCTGCGCTCCGCGGTGGCGGCCGGAAGCCCACAGCCCGACCAACAAGGAGGGGCCCCAGCAGCTTTAACGCCGGTTCGGCCTTTTTTTCGACCACCTTGCAGTTCGTTTCACTTGGCACGAAGATATAGCGTCATATCTGATGGCTGACTTAAATCACTCTACAGACCAGATGCGAGCGATCGTAGCGGACGGGAGAAGCCTGTTCTCTCGTCGGGGCGGATTGCTCGGTCTCGCCGCGCTCGCTGGCGGCGCAAGTCTTGCTGGTGTTTTGGCTTTTCCGCGCTTCGAGTTGGCGCGCTGGTGGTACGACGTGATCGGCATCGACGTCTCCAACCACCAGGGCGACATCAACTGGCCCGTACTTTCCCGCACCGATATTGCCTTTGCCTACATCAAAGCGACCGAGGGAGGCGACTTTCGCGACCGCCGCTTCCGAGCGAACTGGGATGGCGCGAGGGAGGCCGGATTGCCGCGCGGAGCCTACCACTTCTTTACTCAATGCCGGTCAGGTGCGGAGCAAGTCAGGAATTTCATCGGGCTGGTGCCGCGCGAGCCCAGCGCGCTGCCCCCGGTATTGGACGTCGAGCACATGGGGCCTTGCCGCTCCGGCCTGCAAGTCGCCAATGTCGTCAAGGAGATCACAACGGCTCTCAATGTGCTCGAGGCCCACTACGGCCGTCGCCCACTTCTTTACGTGACCTCCGAATTCGACGCCGCTTATCTGCAGGGTCACTTCGCAGGTGAAACGTTTTGGGCGCGCAGCCTCGTGCTGCCACCCCGATTTCGCAGCAATCAATGGCTGATCTGGCAATATCACAACAGCGGCCGACGTGCGGGTGTCAATGGCCCCATCGATCTCAACGTCTTCCGCGGATCGCGGCGCCAGTTTGAGGCTTTTATGGCAACGACGGAGAATGTCCAACAGAGACCGCCCACAGCGGCGGCCACATAGGAACGTCATCAACGCACCGAAGGCAAACCTCGTGCCTGCCTGCGAGAGCATCATGGGCAACGTACCGGCGTGGCCGAGGTAAAGAACCGTTGGGCAGCAAAAAAAGCAGGCACAGTGCGGAAAATACACCCGGCCTCCAAGGGACGATGACGAGATTGGTCCACCCGACCAGAAAGCGGCGGAAAACATAGCGTCTAGCCTGGGTCCTTCCCGACTGTCAAAGTGCGGTGGCAAGATCTTTGCGACGTACGCGGTGTGATGTCATCGCGGCACTCGGCAGGGCAACGCGCAGGCTACTCTTCAGTGATTTGATTTTAGCCGATTGGCAAGAGGCTGGTCGCCTGGACGGTGTCGTTTACCGCCGGCTCACGGTGCGATCGCCGGCGCTCCCATAGCGGCGCCGGTGGGACCGCACGACATGCTGGTAAGCGTGCGGGATATACCGGTGGCGGAGCGGATTCTGAACGGCACCCATCTCGCCGACGCAAGTCGGTCCGCTGCCGCAGCGCGGCCGATGGCCACGGCATGATGACGGCGCCATCCGCGGCTTTTGCCCAACCCAGTTCGTGCGGCCTGCACGCTCGTTTTGCAACGCGGCGCAGCTAGCGGTCCGAGGAGGTCGAGACGCCTTGCCGCAATCTCGTGGAACTTGCGCTCGGCTTGGGCCCGTCTCTCGGGGACGCCACTTCGTTGCTCGGGAATGCCTGAGGGCTGTCTACAGGGTCCCCTCGATTGTGCCCCGCTGTCAGGCAGGACTATCGATGACGCATTCTGGGACTGTTTGCCTCGGCTTCGAGTAACCGCGCGGCCCTGCTGTTTGATCCTTATCTCATGGAAGAAGCATCCACATTGCTTGGCCCGAACAGCAAGGCATCGGCGCCCCTACCCTAGCCACTGCGGAGCCGTCACGACGTTTGTCCAAGGCCGATGCCCGTGATGCCGCGCAGGAGAAACGCTTGCTAGTGGGGAACAGCAGGGCCCGGGCACCCACGTATGGAGGATGGCAGAATGGCCAGTGCAAGCCGAACCGCATCCCACCCCACTACCGTAGCGAGCTCCAGCAAGGGTGTCGCAAAAACCGCAAGCGAGCGGCGGTTCTCCGTGCCTCGAACCCTAAGCGAGCCGGCAATGGTGCAGCTGACGCACAAGCGGGCGCATTCGCCGACCGGCGACGAGCCCGTGGTTGTGCTGATCACAGGTGCCGGGCCACCGATACGGTGTACGAAAAATCCGGCGAACGATCCGACACGGTGACCTCGAGGGTAATCAAATCCAGCGGCTCGTTGCTCTCGATGCTGATTGCGCGCTGACGTAGCAAGCTACAGTGGGTTTCTGACATGATTGATCTCAACGGCAAGGTGGCGATCGTAACAGGTGCGAGCTCCGGTATTGGACGGGCGACTGCGAGGCTATTTGCTCGCGCGGGCGCCAAGGTGGTCGTTGCTGCTCGTCGCAAGGCAGAACTGGAGTCGCTTGTGCGCGAAATTGCCGAGCGTGGAGACACCGCCCTCGCTGTCGCGGGTGACGTCAGTGATGAGGCGTTCGCCAAAGAGTTAGTGAAGCGTGCGGAGCAAAGCTACGGTCGCCTCGATGTCGCCTTCAACAATGCCGGCATACTTGGCGAGAAGGGACCAACCACCGATATTTCGCTCAGCGGCTGGAACGAAGCGCTCAAAGTCAATCTGACGAGTGCTTTCCTCGCTGCCAAGCACCAAATCCCGGCCATGCTGAAGCAGGGTAAGGGCTCCATCATCTTCACGAGCACTTTCGTCGGCTACACCGTCGGTTTTCCCGGCGTCGCAGCTTATGCGGCGAGCAAATCCGGGCTGATCGGTCTGACGCAGGTGCTCGCCGCGGAATATGGGCCGCAAAACATCAGAGTCAACGCGATCCTTCCCGGTGCCGTCGAAACGGCCATGTACAAAGTTGCGAATGAGACCCCCGAGCAGCAAGCGGCCCTCACCAACTTGCATGCGTTGAAGCGCGTTGCCTCACCCGACGAGCTGGCGCAGGCGGCGCTCTATCTCGCCTCGGATGCGTCAAGTTTTCAATCAGGAACCGCCATGCTGGTGGACGGTGGCCTATCTATCACGCGAACCTAAGGAGCGCTCGCAGTCTCCCGGCTACCCCAGCAAGTGCACCGTGTCGGCTGCGCGGGCGTATCGAGTGATAATCATCCCTGATCTGACTGTGCCCGTCGAACCCTCACAGACCAACGGTGCTTTCGCGTTCGCCCGTCCTTTCGGAAAGCGCATCCCACGTGCGCGGCTTGTTAGGTCCCGCAGCAAACCTTGGAGCACCTCAACTCTGAGATCATTCGGGTTGGTTATGCAAATAACCGAGATTCCCGAAGTACACCCGGGTCCGCGACGAATCAGTATATAACTAGCAGTGATTTCTTGCTTTCAGTCCTTCTCAAGGAGAAGCACGATGAATCGCTGGATAGTTGCTATCGGCGGCGCGTTTGCTGTCGCGCTCGTTACAATGATCGGAAGTGGGGCTCAGGCTGACGGCATGCCGCGCAAGGTCTACAGGCAGGCCCACTGCGTCGTCCCTGCAAGACTGTGGATGTCCCAGGTAGCATGGTCGTGCAGGCGGGACCAGAAGTGCTGCTATGACTACGCCTTACGTAAAGGCACCTGCGTTGCAGCAGGCGATCGTTGCCTCTAGGTTTCTGACTCGCATCTGGCACATGGACTTGTGCTCCTTGCGTCTCCGCGCAGGGAGCACAATTGTGACTTTCTCATTGTTCTCGACTGCTCCCCAGGCTAGCCACGCCTGTGAGCGTTTGCGCCCGTATCAAGGGTGTTCGCCGGTGCTACGGCCTTTGTGACCGGCTTACAGCTTTTCAATTGCTGGCATCGCAAATTGCCATCGCAGGCTATCGCGTGCCTTGGCCTCAGTGTCGAATGGCCCCTCGGTCCAGCCATGGACGATGCCGGCCTCGGTCATGGTCGTATCCACGTAGAACTTACCATCCTCGGCCTGCACGACCTCGACCGCGACCTTGAGTTCGAACATGATAGTGCCAGCGGTAGCCATCCGGTCCCCATACAGGCCCCTGGATGCACCAGGATCGGCCTAAATCTAACCAGTGTTTCCCGCAACCTTGACTATAGCCGCAATTGAGGGACGGGTCATCCGAGCTTTTAATCGCCTGCAGATGCGCAGGGCTCCGGCCCGGCCGGCGCTATATGTCGGCTGGCGATGGCAGCGATTTCGTGAAGGATGCCTCCAACACAACTCTCATTGCGTGCAACTTCGCGCGCCGCGGCGTTTTGTCTGATCAGGCCCTTCGGCCGAGCAAATAAGATGAGGGACAACGTTTCGGGGCGTGCCTCTATGATGTTGAATTTGCTTCGTTCCGGATACGCGCCGCTCGATTACGAGATCGCGCAGGAGAAGGCCTCAGCGCTTGGACGGCTTGGCCGACGCCTCGAGGGCGCGCTAGCGGCACTTGCCGCATGCCCGCGAACCGCCGATTGCGATCCAAAAGTCCGAGAAAGTCTGCTCGAACAGGCGGGGTATGCGCTGTGGCTCTTCGTCGTCCAACGCGAGGCCTGCGGTCTCAACAACAGCACGCAAGTGATGCAGAACTATCGGGTGCCGAAGGAGGTGTATGCCCGCATGGGGCCGGTGGTGGGGCCGCGCAGCCAGCCTACAAAGACCAAAGGGGGGTGAGGAGGCGCCGGCGTCAAGGCCTCGAAACTTGCCTGTCGTGGACAGTGGCCGTTGCAAGAGAGCAGATGTCGGCCGAAGTTGCGTTGTTAAACCAGCAGGGAGAAGCTCATGTTCTCGCACGTCATGGTCGGGGCCGACGACATCGGCACCTCGAAAAAGTTCTACGATGCTGTGCTCGGCGCCATTGGCGTCCCGGAGGGCAAAGCCGATCCGAAGGGCCGCATCTTTTATCGCACCAAGAGTGGAGTGTTCGGAATCACCAAGCCGATTGACGGCGAGGTGGCAACGCATGCCAACGGCGGTACCATCGGCTTCGTCTGCGACAGCCCTGAAAAGGTCAAAGCCTTCCACGATGCCGGTGTCGGCAGTGGGGGTAAGAGCATCGAGGATCCCCCTGGCTGGCGCGAGGGTGCGGCCGGAAAGGTCTATCTCGCCTATCTACGAGACCCGTTCGGCAACAAGGTTTGCGCGGTCCACCGCGGCTGATTCGATTGCCGGCCCCGTCATCACGCCGCGGCAGCCCTTGCTGCCATTGCGGCATAGAGATTCCAGTTGCTGAAGGGTGCGCCCTAATCCGCGGCGGAGAGCATTTCCCAGATGGAGCGATGTCGCATTGGGCGGCGGGGGCGGAGGGTAAATGCGGCGTGCTCGGCGGATATCGCCTTCGGCAACCTTGACCGCAAATCCTTTGCATGCAGGCTCAGGTATCCCAAATTTTATCCCCCCTCTCCGCAAAGGGCGTCCGTGCCGTCGCCGCGGCGCTGATCCCTCGCCCGTTCGATCGGGTCTACAGCCATTCGGGGGCTCCGCAGAGCTTGCAGCGTTCCGAGCGCTGCCGTTGCGGTGATCGGCAGCGCCTATGATGGGCCTGAGGTGAAGCAAGTTCGAAAGTCTGGTCGGGCCCACCGGCGCGATGATCGCCGGACACTCTCCGTGACAATGCTCGGCGTCGCGAGGCAGAAGCGGGAGAACTCGGGGTGAGCAGCTTTTCACCGATCACGGGTGCTACGCTGCCGGTCCCGAGCTTGCTTATTGATTGCTAAGTTCCCAACCCCGGAACGGCGCAACCCTACACGCGTTCTAGCTATCGACCGCATGCATGCAGGATGACGTTATGGCGCGGACATTGCCCAAGCCGCCGTGGAAGAAAGCCAATCCGAAGACAAGCAAGCTGACCGCGGCACAGAAATCTGAGGCGCGCAAAGCGGCCGAGAAAGCCGGCAGGCGCTATCCCAACCTCGTCGACAACATGCGAGTTGTCGCCGAAGCCAGGAGGAAATCTCGATGAGGAGCTCCGTCGCCAAGCGGACCAAAGACCCGCACGGCGGCCTGACCGCCGCTGGACGCGCCGAGTTCCGACGCAAGCAAGGCGCGCGGCTTAAGCCCGGCGTCAACAAGGCGAGGTCGGAGATGACACTGGAGGAGAAGAAGCGCAAAGGCAGCTGGGCCGTTCGCTTCTACGGCCGCGCCGGCAAGCTCCCTCCCCTGCGCCACAAGGACGGAGAGCCGACGCGCTTTGCGCTGACCGCCGCAGCGTGGGGGGAGCGTGTGCCGAAAACAGTGGCCGCCGCCCGCAAGATTGCCGCCAAAGGTCGGCGGCTTCTCGATGAGTACAAGCGTGAACGTCAAAGGAATTGAATTTAGGCTTTTCCCCGCTTAGTTCGTGGTAGTCCGAGCTTCGCCAATCTCCCCAACACAGTGCCGCCCTTAATCAGCGACCAGGAGCAGCATCGCATTTTTCGTCACGCGCATTTACCGCAGCGCAACGTGATGCTGGCACAGGCGTTGGCAGGTGCGTTCGGTGGCCCTGGTCGCTTGGCCAGGGCACCCGCAAGAAGGGCACCTGCCAGGCGGAGAAGTATCGCTCGCAAGCTGATCTGAGCATGTTGCCTCGCGCCATGATCCAAGGCGAAGAAAGGACGGCAGCACCGACTATCCGTTGGTGGAAGACGCCATGAACCTCGCAAGCTCGCGCTCGCGACGGTCATCGTGACCGATAACTTCCCTAAGCTGCCTGCTGCGAATCCCGAGCGGAAGCGAGCCGAATTTCACTTGAGCCAAAGACTAAGCGGCACGGGTTCACGGTCCGCGCAACCCATGAGGCCCTTGTAAGCATCGGACAAGTTTCCCGTGAAGGTGCAGGTCACGCCGCCGATGGAGAGAACTGCGCTCAATTGGGACGACAGCCTGAGGCGGATGTGGCCCGTCTTCCTCTCTGGGCCATCCCGAGTGCAGATGCCGACGTGCGTCATCGTCAATGGCCCAAAGAATTCATCGCCTACAGGCGCGTCGCTGCGCGCGACAGTAGCTGTAAGCTCCCACTCACCAAGCACGCCGGCATAGCCGAACACCTGCCAAGACTGGGCGGCGGCCGGGGTGGCGAGAGCACACATGCCGGCCAAACCCAACAACGCTCTGGAAGCGGGGTTCCTCGCCCGAACGGTCATTCAGAGTCTCTTCAGGAAGGCACGCGCATCGGCAATCTCCGCCCGGGTGCCGTCGGTATCGCCAACCATTGCCAAAATTTTCTCATGGTATCCCCTCGCCTTGGCGTTATCGCCCAATTGCTCGGCAGCCTTCGCGGCCCCGGCCAGCCCGCGCAACCGGTTTGGCTCCTTTGCCAGCGTGCCCTCGAACGCCGCAAGCGCCTCGCGAGCCCTTCCACGCTCGAGCAGCATTGCGCCGTAGAGCTCGCGTGCGGGAGCAAGCGGCCCCGGAGTGACAGTGGCCTTCTCCGTTTTGTCCTCCGCGTCCGCGGCCGCGCTTAGGGCGTCGAGCGCCTCGTCGTACCTGCGCTCGGCAAACAAAACCCAGGCCGAGGCAATCTGCGCCTGAATGTCGACCTGCTGTGACCAGTACCCATCCTTCGCCTGGCGCAGCTTGTCGCGTAACTCGGCGAGCTTCGCGAGGTCAGTCTTGGCAGCCTCCAAACCGCCCGAGCGGGCGGCACCAATGGCGCGCGCGAAATGCCCAATTGCTTCCACGTAGGCAAACTTCGCAGGGCGCACGTCCAGTTGCGCTGCTTGTGCCCAATCGCCTCGTTCGACGACGTAGCGCGCTGGGCTGGCGGCCAAGGCGAAGGGGCCGGTATTGCGCTCGGCATTGTAGCCCGCAATCGTGTTCATTTCCTCGATGAGGAGGTGAGCATCGCGGTCGCGGCCCAGTTGCAAGTAGGCATAGACCATGTAGTCCGACGCGTGCAGCTGATCGTCGGCTTCCTTGCCGTTCCTTGCCAGCTTGGCGGCCGCTGCATTGGACGCAATGGACTCCCGCCAATACCCGACGCGCGTGAAAATGTGCGATGGCATGTGCTGCGCATGCGGCGCGGCCTCAGCAATCTTGGCGTAGCGCAGGGCGGCATCGAGGCCCTTCTGCGCCAGTGCGGGATAATCGTAGGTGTGGATGAGGTAGTGCGCCGCCCCGGGGTGGTGCGGACGGCGTCTTGCGATCGGCTCCAAAATTGCGGCGGCCTTGAGCTGGTTGGCGTAGGTCTTATCGGAAGGGGCCGCGGCGATGTTGAGCGCGAGTGCGTAGTAGATCTGCACCTCATCGTCGCTTGGATATCGGGCGGCCACGTCTTCCATTGCCTTGACGTAGACCTGCGCCCGGGCGCGCTGATCCAGAGCTTCGGCGTTGGCGTAGTAGACGCCAATGGCGGCGATGAGATCGCTTTCGCGTTGCGTCTTGGCATCAAGCCTCTTGGCCTGCTCGATCGCGGCAAGGCCCTCGGCGAGATTTTTTGCCGGCACGGGATTGAAGGGGTTGGCGAGTAGGCTCTGCGCGATCCCCCAATAGGCGATTGCGCAGGTTGGGTCGGCTTTCGCTGCATCCTCAAACAGCTTTTTTGAGGCTCGGTACCAAAACGAGTGTTGATACAGCATCCCCTGATCAAAGGCCTTCTGCGCCTCGGTGGTGCACGAGGTTTCGAAGTGCACATCGCCCAGTCTTTGGCCTTCCGTCTGAGCGTCGGTCGGTTGGGTAATTATTGTAGCCGTGGCCAGAGCGGCGGCCATGCTGAGAGAGAGTTTGATCTTGAACATGCTCATGCTCCGCGAGTTGCCGGGGAGCGCAATTTTCTGCCCGGGGAATATGGCTGGCTTCATTAGCAGCCTTCCGCGCCGTATCCTGCCAGCGCCGCGTCAAACGCGCCTTGAGAGGAGCTTTTCAACGTCTTAGGACTTCCTCCATTTCTCCTCACCGGAGCCTATGGTAAGGTCACTTGCTTTCTTCAGCCGGACGAGTGTGGCCCTTGCGGTATTGCTTCGGCGACTGTGAGCTTGACGCTGGCCGCCGTGAGTTGCGTCGCGGTGGGGCGGTTACTGCTGTTGAGCCACAAGTTTTCGATCTGTTGCTTTACTTGATCCAGCATCGCGAGCGCGTCATCAGCAAGGATGAGCTGATCTCGGCAGTCTGGCAGGGCCGGATCGTTTCGGAGTCGGCGCTATTCAATCGCATAAACGCCGCTCGAAGTGCCATCGGCGACACCGGCGAGCAGCAACGCCTTATCAAGACGTTACCGAGGAAGGGCATCCGCTTCATCGGAGCGCTGCGCGAAGAGGAACTAGCTGGTCCGCTTTTGGAAAAGTCTGGGCTGGCGCTGCCAGACCGTCCATCGCTGGCGGTTCTCCCCTTCACAAATATCAGCGGCGATCCCGATCAGGAGTACTTCGCCGATGGGATCTCCGAGGATCTGATCACCGGCCTCGCCCGCATCCGCTGGCTGTTCGTCATCGCCCGCAACTCCGCCTTTGTCTACAAGCACCGCGCGGTTGACGTGAAGCAGGTCTCGCGTGAGCTTGGCGTGCGCTATGTGTTGGAAGGTAGCGTACGCCGCTTCGGAAGCCGACTTCGCGTCAGCGCACAACTCGTGGATGCAACGACTGGCGGGCACCACTGGGCCGAGCGCTACGATCGCAAACTTGGCGACATCTTCGGCGTGCAAGACGAAATCACCAGCAGCGTTGCCGCAGCTATCGAACCGCATCTGCTAGCCGCGGAGGGCATTCGTGCGCTCTCGCGTTCTTCCAACGATCTCGGCGCCTGGGAGAAAGTGGCGCGCGCGCAAACCTACGTCTGCCGCCTGACGCGAGAAGACCATGAGATCGCGATCAACGCACTTAAAGAAGTCGTCGAGAGCCATTCGGATTATGCGCCCGCCCGCGGTCTTCTCGGGTTTTGCTTGGTTTTTGCGGCGCATATGGGTTGGATCGAGCGCGAACATGCTTTGCCTTTGGCCCGTCAACACGCCATCCGCGCCATTTGCCTCGACGATCGCTACCCATGGGGGCACATCGCGCTTGGCTATTGCGCGATGATGGAGCGACGAAGCGAGGAGTCCGTCGCCGCACTTCGCCGAGCCGTAAGTCTCAATCCGAATTCGGCAGCCGCCCACTCGCATCTCAGCCGCAGCCTCGCGTTTGCAGGGCGCGATAGCGAGGCAATCGAGCACGGAAAAATGGCCATCAGGCTTAGTCCTTTGGACCCTGAGATGGCCCTATTCCTCGGGGCTATCGCGGTCGCCCACTACACGGCCGGGCGATTTGCGGAGGCGGTGGATCGCTCACGCGAGGCGCAGCGGCTACGCCCAGGTTTTCAGGGGTCGCGACGTTTGTTATGCGCGAGCCTTGCCCAGACAGAACGTTTGGAGGAAGCCCGGGCACTTTTGGCGATGGTTCGACGCGAACAACCCCAGCTGTCAATAGCATGGATCAGGGCCAATGTGCCCTACCAGACACCGGAGCTGATGGAACGCTTCTTAGAGGGTATGCGAAAAGCAGGTTTGACCGAGTAAAGAAGGCTGCTAGGGGATCACTCGCCAGGCAGGTATCTGTCGAGACCTGATATTAGAACCAGCAGCCGAGGTCGATGCGCTTCGCAAGGTTCGTTTCACGGTTCGCCCATCGGCCGGGTTTTGACATAACCTCGTATAGTGAGTTGGCTGAACAGGGCTGTGGATGCAGCTCATCTGCGCGTCTATGCCGGTTCGTCGATAGACAAGACCTCGCAAAGGGGAACGCTGAAATCGTAGGTCAGGCCGCTCGGCAAGAACTCGACGGATGCTTCGCTGAACAACGACATCAGCAATGTTCCAAAGCCCTTGCGCCCGGAGTTTTGAACCCTGGGGCCGCCGTGTTCGCCCCAGTGAAAGCGCAAATGCGGGCTGTCCCCCGTGGTCATCTCCCATCGAATGGCGACCCATCCGGCCGGTGAGGAAAAGGCGCCATATTTGGCGGCATTGGTTGCAAGCTCGTGGATGAGAAGGGCGATATTTTGCGCGAAGCGGCCGTTCAGGACAAGTTCGTCTCCCTCGATTTTGGCCTGGGCGCCGAAGGCAGCAAGCTCAGCTTCCACGAGAGGATAGAGCGGCACTCCGCCTTCCGGCCCGGCTGCAACGAACTCCTGAGCATGCGCCAGAGCGTGCAGACGGCCGACGAAGGTACCAAGGTCGGAGCTTCCCTTAAGCGTATTGGTCGCGATCGATTGAATCACGGAGAGGAGGTTCTTGGTGCGGTGCTGCAGCTCGCGCACCAACAGCTCCTGGCGGCGCTCCGCCTCGTTGCGTTCCGTTATGTCCCTCGCAATCGAATGGATCAGGAGCGGCTTGCCGGCCTCATTCAAAACTAGGCGAGAATTGACACCAAGCACACGCCGGCGCTTGTCCTTGGTAAGGACCTCAAGATCATACTGCGTTGAAGGCGCACCCTCGAGCTTGCGCCGGAGCATATCGATCTGCATGGGCATGACCTCATGCGGGACGAACTCGTATATAGACTTGCCGACCAGCTCTTCCGGTGCATAGCCGAGGATGTCCCGCGCCGCGGGGTTGATGGATACGATCCGGCCATCGAGCTGCAAGATCACGACGATGTCGTTGGCCTGCTCGAACAGCATGCGATAGCGCGCCTCGCCGAGAGCCAGTGCCTGCTCGGCGTGTTTTCGCTTCGTGATGTCGAGGACAAGCCCACTCCCGCGCCAGGGCCGACGTGCCGCACCCTCACCTGAAAACGACATTCGGCCTTTGACGTATACCCAGCCCTCCGATCCGTCCGGCCGCAGGATGCGGTGCTCGTCCTCGAATCTTCCCGGCCCATTCGGATCCAAGCTTGCCCGGCGCACCTTGTCGAACCTCTCGCGGTCATCGGGGTGTATCAGATCGATGACGCGCTCCGGTAGCGGCTGGTCAGGAGAGAGGCCAAAAATCCTCTTCAGTTCAGCGGACCAAGTGTGCTCCCCGGTTTGTAGATCAAAGACGTAGATGCCAAGTTGCGCGGCTTCGGCGGCGAGACGCAGCTGCTCTTCGCTTTCTTGCGCAATCATCAAGGCGCGGTGGAGGTCGTCGACATCGGTTGCCGTCGCGAGATAGGCGGCGGAACGTCCGCCGGATCGCAGCAGCGAAAAATTGAGCCGGTGCCAGCGAAACCCTCGGTCCGGGCAGCGCAGCCGTACCTCGATCGCCCAGTCCTCCTCGGCGGCGAGCGCGGCGTTGCGCGCCGACACGAAACGGGCAAGATCGTCAGGATGAATCAATGCCCGCTCGCGGCTCGACCGGTCCGGTAGTTGCAAGACAGGACCGGCAAAGTCGCGCATTGCAGGATTGTAGTAAATCGGCGGGCCGTCCAGCTTTACGATCCACACTTTATGCGGCATGGCATCCAACGCCGCCCGCAAGCGTGCGTCTTCTGACCAGAGTGCATGCTGGATCACGGACCGATCTCCCTCGGCGCTGAACTTACGCGAGATCCGTGGCTTGTCGATTCCGGAATCTAGGATCTTGAGCTTGGCTTTCATAAGGGTCCGCGGATCGCCGCATGAATCGCCAATGGGCTCTGAGACTAGGCGACGCGGATCCTCGGCCAGCGGATAACATCGGCCGCGCCGTCGCGTCATCGGACCCCTATCGTAACAGGGCAGCTAATATATTGGGTCTACCGATCTGCTTACCTCAGGCGTCCCGTACGAAGAACAGGCGCGTGCGTCTGCCAATACGCTTGCAGATTGACTGCCCACTGCCCACTGCTAGGATGACGCTCGGCCTCCACAGGGGTCGGAATCTCAAGGTTGCGGGCGCGTTAGGATGCGGTTCGGTCGACCCAAGGTCGGGGTGCCGAGCTGCAGAACTACTTCAAGTCGAGGCTGAATAAACCCGAAGGAGGATCGCCCCGTGTTCCAGGATCTGGTTCGAGCGGCTGGCATTGCCGCGCTAGCTTTCGTTGCATGTCTAGGCTCGGATGTGCTGGCACAAACACCGCCGGCCGCTACGCAAGGGGCAAGCGACATCAAGCGCACGGTGCTGCAGAAGTTTGACGTGCCGGGCTCGAACTATGAGACGGTGATTGCGTTTGTCGAAATCGCGCCCAACGGCGTGGTCGGCAGACATATACACTTTGGCATCGACAGCGGTGTTCTGCAATCCGGCCAACTCTCGCTGACGGCCGAGGGTCGACCGGAGCAAGTCGCCAAGGCCGGCGACAGCTGGCAGGTTCCGCCGAACACGGTGCACTGGGGGAAGGCGGGACCGGAGGGCGCCAAAATCATCAACACCTACGTGGTCGAGAAAGGCAAGCCCCTGGCCACACCCGCTCCGTAGCAGTGGCTTGCGTCGGGGAGTTGGTGTTCGGGGAGTTGGCCCTCCCTGAGCGCCATGGTCTCGGTTTGCATCTCATCCGGACACCGCCCGCTAGCACTCAGAGCAATTTGAGTGGACGCGCCTCCTTGGACACGCAGCTCGTGGGTCCCGGAAAGAGCGAGGGTGACAACGCGCACGTATCGGCGAGCAGCTGCAGGTAGCCAGTGGAATGGCTGAGCCGAAGAAGCGGTCGTCGTGCAAGCCACACCTATGCTACGTGAACATCTTCCCAATCGCTAAGAGGATCGAGCCAATGCTGCCGCCGACCTTGCCGAGAATGACTTGCAGATTGCCGTAAAGTTGCCAACCTGCAGTGGCGGCAGGAGCAGCAAGCCGAAGGACCAAGGCCTGTGCCTCGGTGCGCCCGAGATCGAGCTGCAGGCGCTGCAGGAATTCGGCGCGCATCAGTGCGACGACCTCGTCAAGCCGCTCCTCAATGGAGCGGCCGCGTCCGTCGGCGGCTGCAAACACGCTGGCGTCTGATGTTGGGGTGCGCAGAATACGGCGCAGCGCTTCGATCTCCTCCCTAACCGAGCGCTTGACCTTGGCGTTGAGCACCAGCCACAAGGGTATGAACCCGGCAATCAGCAGGACGCCAGTGACGCCGAGGCCCAAAATATCCGACGCCGCGCCGCCGGCGTACCAGATATAGAACCCCGTGACGCCAGCGAAGACCAGCACGATGCTCGCGCCCTGCGAGCTCATCTCCAGGAAGGGGCGATAGAGTTTGTCCTGCACTACACTGGTGATTGGTGCGCGGAAGCGCCTGGTGCGGAGCAGCCGATAGCTCATGGCCAGGAACCTGGCCAGTGTCACCCAGATCATCGCGTTAAGCAGCCACTCTGCGCACCAGATAGCCCACATCAGATAGTCGATGGCCTGCAGTGCCTGATCCTCACTCAACTTCTCATAGTGATCGCTCACGAGATAGCGGTAATCGAGCACGCAGAATGGCACGGCGATGGCGGCCGCAAAGAGGGCGCTGACCGGCCCGAGGACGCCGCGAATTCCCTCCGCAATCCGCTCGGCGCTGGTGTCGAGCTGAGTGGCGCCGGCAACGTATTTGCGCACGAAAAGTCCCACGAACAGCCGCAGCGCCAGCATATGCGCGGCTAGGTAGAAGGGCTGGATATGCCATTCACGAGAAGCCAGAAAATGTGGCTCGCTGGTCGCGAGCATCCAACCTGCCAACCAGGACGCCGCCGAGAGCACAGCGACCCCCAGATAGTAGGCTATGGGGTTGCGCAGCAGGAGGCTGTCAATCGACGTCTGCGTCAGCTCGCACGGCGGAGCCAGTGGCGAGGCGGCCTGCTGTCCCATCGCCCGCTGGCGCTCGGCGGCGAGCTCTCGTTTGAGCTGCATAAGACGTGCGGCAAGCACAACGAGAAATAGAAGCAGTATCGCCGAAACCGTCAACGCTCCGGCGGATAGCAGTGCGCCCCCGCCGAACTGCTCGAGAATGGCCGTGCTCCCGGCAGGCCAGTCCATGATCTCCCCCTCGCCAGCAGCCGTTGAGCGTGTCGCAGTGCACGATAATGCCCGGAGAAATCGGGGCGGGCTAGTGGAGCTAAAAGGCTGTCGGACGCCATTTTGGAACGTCCCCGAAAATATTCCTTCCCTTATTCCCTAGCCTTGCTGGGTGAAGCCGCCGCTCGGTTGACCGAGGTTGTTGCCCCGCAGGTGGAGACTTGTCACTATTTGCTGCAATCACGAGCTTTAATCGCCACACTGGGACAGAAAGTGACAGAAGCACAATTGCGCGCGCTGCTGTCGCAGGAAACTCTCGCCTGGGCGGAGAGATCGCCGGCCGACATTGTTGCTGAGCTTGCAATGCCGCAGAACTATCGGCGGGGTACGGGCGACACCTGGCACGAAATTGAAGTGACGCTTCTCGAAGCTACCAGCGACTACATCCACGTTAAGACGAGCATTCATGATGGCAGCCTCGTGTGGTCACTCAAGCCTATAACGTCGAGCTTCCTCATTTATCGCGACGGGCGCATCGAAATTTGATTATCGCTTGCTGAGGGAAAGGCCAACACAGCACCCCCTCGCCGCACGCGACCGCCCCGTAACATGCTCGACTGCGGCGCCATCGACGTCAAACCCGGATCACTCTCGCACCGTAGCTCGCGGCGTTCGCCCTTGAAACGAGTACCGATCTTAGGCTCGATCCGATTGAGGGCGGCACCGCTGGTGTGGTGATGATCACTATTCCCCCAGTCTGGAGAGACGCTCCTGAGCCTCCGGTGCTCCCAATTCCCGAGCCCGCTCATACCATTTGCGCGCCTCCGCGCGGTCGGAGATGACACCCTGCACCTGGAGCCTGAGAAGTTCGGCTGGATCATAGGTTGCTGCTAATTTCAGTGCGCCCGGTGCGGAACCCCAGTTCGCCGCACGGCGAAAAAGCAGCCGGGCGCTGGCAATATCTCCCAGCGTCAAGTACCGTTCTCCTTGGGCAACGAGCCGCTCGGCAAGCGCACGTTCCTCTGCAGACGGCCCAAGCGGCCGCGATGGTGATGACAATTCCGGCTTTGCCCGGCTTTCGGGCTGCGGCGGGACGAAGTCTTGTGCGGCCGGCTGAGGCGCCTTGTCGGTTGGAGGTTGTTTCTCGGCCGGAAGCGACATCGCGGCTAACGGACCAATGGTTAAAACTGTGTTGGCCTCCGCAAGGCGCACGCCCTCAACGGAGATGAGGCTGACAACCAAGTCCCAGCGACCGGAACTGCCGACCGGAATGTTAAGCGGTAGTGTCCGCAATGCGTACAGAGGGACTGCCCAAGATCCGGCGCCAATCGCATGGCCACCGCCAAGCGAAACACCCGAGGGTAGTCCGCGAATGTGCACGTAAGCTTGGGCGGGCAGGGCTTCGACGGATTCGACCTGGATAGGTAACCGCACCTGTGAAGCCGGCTCGGCGACTACGATGCTCGGAACGCTGATGCGCGTTGACGCACGCTGCATGAGCCTCAACGGCGGGTCGTCCTCGGTGCTCGCGGCGCCACCCGGAATACCCAATGTGGTCAGGACGCCGAGCACCAAGGCGGTGCTTTGCCGACCTCTGCGCCTGCGTCCGCTTGCACGAAATTCACATCTATCTACGCCATCCCCATTGCCGGTGTGCCATCGTTCCCTATCTTCCACCATTGGATCCATCCTCCGACCGCGCCGCTTCAGCTGGGTCGGCATCAACAAACCTGCGGTTTTGCTCTTACTCGCTCAGAAATTCCGCGCCGCGAGTTGCGCACGGGGGGTCAGTGCGTTGTCTGCGGCCTGTATCTGTTATTTGCGCCGCGTCTCGTACCACTTGAAGAATTCTTGAAATATTCGTTCCTGCTCGACCTTATCGCCGGGCGCCACACGTGCGGCCATTGCTCGTGCCTCCGCCGCATCGACCGCCGCTATCGGCTTCTGCTGGGGTCGGTTGGCGTCGAGCCATGCCTGCGCCGCGCCGCATCTCTTCCAACCCCGCAATTGTGCGCGCAAGTTCACGTCTTGCCATTTGGGATGGCTGCTCTTGCTCGCAACGATATCCGGAAACTTAGTAAAAAAAGCTTGAGTGAATTTCTCGACGCGTCGCATCCGCTCGGGAGCCGTTCTCCAATTGTAAGCAATGAGCACTACCCCGATCGCGACCGTATCCTGCTGGTCATCGATTCCGAACAATCCGGGATAATCGTCCTTCGTAAAGGATGTGGGCAGGAAATTTGCAACCAGGGCGTCGGAGTAGCGAATCTCGAGCAGCTTCAAGTTGGGATTCGTGGCTTGCATCTTGTCCGCGCCACTGATTGGCTTGCCGCCAATCCGCACGACTGCATCGACTTCCCCCTTCTTCATCTTGTCGGCGGCGTCAATCAAGTTCATGGACACCATCTGCCTGGGCTTGATGTCGAACGGTCCAAAAAGGCTCTCCGCTGCAAGCTTAGAACCAGTGCCGTCGAAGGCCACGACTTTGCCAGACAGTTCCTGGATGGAGCGGACCTTGTCGCTAATGATGTGCAGCTCTTCCGGATGAAGCAGTGTGACGTAGCAAATCCGCTCAGCCAGGTTGCCGAAGCCAGGTTGATTCTTGAATTCGTTCAAAGATTGCGCGCTGATGATCGCCAGGTCCACGCCTTTCAAATACAGAAGATCGCGTAGATTTTGCGCTCCACCCTTGCCGACGATTGGAAGAACGCGCAGCTTGTCGCCATCATCGATGACTTTGGCCATGTCGTCGACAAATCGCATGAACGTGCCGTTCATGATGCCGCCGAGAACGCCAATGGTATTGCCGTTGATTTCCTGCCGCAGCTGCGCTTCGGCCGAAACGGGCTGAACCGCTCGCTTGGGCTGATCTTGAGCTTGAGACGCTGAAATCGGTGCGAGTGAGAGGACGAGAAGCGCGAACGCGCGCGCTGTGTGCCGCATGGGGCTCCTCAACCGTATGAATGTTACGACCGTTCCCGCACGCCGCGATGAATACACTAGAGCAGATGCTGTCTATAAGACACTTCGCAAAGACATTCATAGAACCGCTTCGTTCTCCGCTGGCATCCCCTCCCTTCGAGATGACTTTTCCGTATTGCCAGCGTGCCCGCTGGAGCTCAGATGCACAACGATATGGGCTAGTCGTGACCAGAGGCGGTCTGCGGTGAAATGCTGACTTCCTGAATTCGTGCCCCGCAAACGTGGCGGTGAAATGACGGAGCGCGATGCAACCGCTTGGTGTTCGGCGGTCTTGGCATCCGCGCAAGACGACGCTCTTGCAAGTTCGACGGGACAAGCGAAGGTCGAACAGCAAAGTCTGTTCGGTTGCCGACCGGAAGGAGCAAAGTCTTGTCACACCGCTTGAATTATACCTCCGGATCCGCGAGGTGCGGGCCCCGTCGACTGGAGCGCGACGTGCGCGTCGACGCCGGGCGGACGGTCGAGGCGGAGCCCTGCGATCAATTCGTCGTGAGCCAAAACAATCTCTGACAGCTTCGGTGAGGGCACTTCGCGATTAGCCCCGGCGCATGGTTTGCTCAAGGAACACCTTGATCGACCTCCTCGGCACCAGGCGCTGGGCGAAAAGCGCAGCATTCAGTCACCGGGTTTCGGGTGATTTTATCACGGCGTGGGGGCGTGTTAGGCCACCGCATCTTTGCTGCCGAGATAGATGAGCGCTACGGCCCGAAGGATGAGCCGCCGCGCCGCGGTCAGACCCAGCAATACCGACCCAACTGGCGAGCTCAACGAGGCGCAATTGGCAAGCTACTTGGGTCGGTTGCACTGGTCCGGCCGCAAACTGGTCTTCGGCAGCGGGGCAACGACCAATGAGAAGATGATGCGCATCTTCCGCCTGTGAACACGCATGACGTGGATCCCGTGGCAACGAAGGCAAAAGCGCAGCCCTGAAGAGAGGCGGCAAGTCGACCGCGGCCCCCCAAGCAACGAGCCGGGGCGCAACCTCACGGGTGTCATCGGGTTCATCTCAACCGTGCCTACTGCAGCAGGCCCGTCGGCACCAGCAGGGATGCAGATTCTCGAGCTTTGCCGCCGCGGCAAAAAAACCCATTTTGGGCAAGGCATCGCGACGGTCTTCGTCACGGAAAAGATAGACGAGCACGCCGGCGAACCTCCATCAGATCGGAAGGCCGTGCTGTTTCAAGCAGAGCCTTACCGAAATGCAAAGGGTGCTTCCGAAACCGCGCCCGTCCCGGGGAACGCCTAATACGCTGGATGGAAGTGCGGTCCAGCAAACGCTCGCAAAAATCCCGCAACCGTCATAGGACCTGGGGCCGCTGCAGGGGCACGCCCGGCTCGCTGGCAAAGCCCACGCCCCAGTGCGGCGTCGATCAGGACGGTCGCCATGAAGCTGCGCCCATTGCGTTCGATGCATCCAAACACCAAACGATGACAGGAGGAAATCTACCGATGCCAGATAGACAAGGATGCAGGCACGGGGCGCGCGCTTTAAGCATGATCGCAAGGAGGAAAAGCCGAGTCAGCGGGATTGTCGCGGCGACGCGAACACTCCCTAATCGGAAATTTGCGCCGGCGGCCACACCGAAGTGCGGCCAGGAATTCATGCGCTTGGGTTTGCGCGAGGCCGACGGACTGCAGCAGGCAAAGCCGACTCCGTAGGCGCTGGCCATTACTCGCTCGCAGATCTCAGTTGTTCGATCAGGAAGCGTCGAGTTCAGACGCTGAGTCCAGCCGGCGCTCGCTTTCAGCAAAGGCGGCCGCGAAGCGTTCAGCGATTTCTGGACTAATGGTTTCGTCGGGGTAGGACGCCGGATTGGGCAGCGTGTGGAGTTGTGCTGCTTCCTCCAGCGCCACCAGGACGTCGCGCCGCATACGCAGGGCAGAGAGCTTTGCCTCGAACTTTCTTAGAAATGCAGTCCACTTGGCGCACGTCTCAGTGCCCGGCCGGAGTCGCGACTGCCCATGAATGCGACAAACTTCAAACCGCCGCTCCCAATGCCGGATTAGGCTCGATGCGCGATCAATCGCCGTCCCCGCCATCACACTTATCCACATAAAATCCACACACAACATTCCACAAGCATGACTGCGTGTCGACCAGCACTAGGCTTGGTAATCTGGATGACCGTCAGGTAGCTGACGAAAGCTTATCCACAACCTCCTCGATCTGGTTTGGAAACATTATTGGCACCAGTCGTTTTGCTTGCGACCCGGCTCGGCAAGCCCTCCCCGTCCAGGCCCCTCCGGGTCATCCGGCTTGGTGGCATCCGGAGCTCGGTAAGGCGTAGCAGGATGCCACCCAGCGCTGAGCGGCTGGCAAAGTCATTCATCTGACTACGGACGAGTCGAGGGAAATGCGGCACTAGCGATCCCCTGCCTCCTAGCTCTCGTCAGCTCAGGGGCGACCTCAACCAGCTCACCGCGCCGCGAGAAAAGCGGCGCTGACTTTCATTGTAGCTGACCGCAAATCGCCGGATGGTAAGGATGATGACCCCCTGGGAGAATCGGCCGCGATCAGGACTCATTGCGTTGTTCGTTTGCAACTTAGCCGATGCGTGTTGGCCGCCGGGTCGGCGCACTGCTTTTTTGCTGATATCAAAGCTTTCTCATTACTGGCAGTAGCGAACTCGCTCCGACCTTAAGCGCTGCTTTTCTCAAAAAGGGCGGAGGGTGCACCTGGTACCTACAGGTCTTGCAGGCAACGCTTCTGACCCGGTTGTGCTTTTGTGGCCACGGCAATGGGCAGCCAGGAGGGCTCGAGCGCACGATCGTGCCGCACGTTGCACCCGCATCTTGGTCTGTGCGGTGCGAGCGCTTCTCTCGGAGGGATTGATGCGTTAACGGCATCTCGCGTAGCCCAACATTCCTGGTCAAGCGCGAGGACGATGCTCTAGCTACCCAAGCGAGCTGAGGGTTTTCGAGTTTCGGCAGATTTGATTGGGCATTGCCCAACAGATCGACCGACCGGAAAGATCATCCGGTGCCTAGCACCAATGGGTTGCCGGAGAACACGACCGGCGCCCAGCAAATGTATCGATACGACTTGGGGATGTAGTCTTACCTTAGAGGTTCGAAATATCGCGCCGTCGCGACAGGACACCGCCGGTCAAAAAGGGCCCCCGCTCGGGAGGAGCGGAGGCCTTAGGGATCGGGTTGACTCGGTCCTCTGAGGGGAAGTACCGAGCCCTTTTTTGTCAGAGCCCTACGACTCTGTACAGCGAATGTTATGCTGATTCGGTGTGCTCGCCTTGCTGATAGGACCATGCCACGAGGAGCACGCGCTAGTTGCTTCATCCGTGGGCGGCAGAACGGGCACATCGACGCTCTCAAAGACAATCTCGCGAGGGATGTGCGGGCCGCCCGGGAAGCAAGCGAGCCACCTGCTCTCACCATTTGGCAAGACGCCTCGCCGCAAACTTTTGCGTGGCTGCGGCAGCCGTCACGTTCGCGAAACATTGTCGGAGCCTGGCACAGCGCCTGGCGCCAGAGGGATGCGTAGCCGAAGCTGGGGAATTGCCGAAGGAGTCACACACCTGCTCGATAGCTTGATGGTCGAACCAGCCTTGCGAAACACCCTGTTTGACCGCCCAGCAGTCGGCGCCAATTTCGCTGCTCCCGACGTTATGGTGTCCGCACTCATGGTGGAACACAAAGAGGCGCACGGCGTCCGTTTCCTTGTCGAGCAGATAGGGATTGAGAACCACGACACCAGGTGCGGCCGAGCCCAGATTAGGCAACCCCGGGTCGAGGATGTTGCGCAGGCGTCCGCACCGGAGAGCTCGGCCGGCAATCAGCAGCTCTCCGTTGCGCCGCTGGTCGACGGGAGACGACACGTGCACCAAGTCGTGTTGGGGGTTCACCCGCTTTCCCAGGGGCTTCCGGTCGGACGAAGAACGCGATAGGAGGCTATGGACGCTCACTAACAGGCTGAGCGCCACCACCACGCCGCAGATAGCCCGGCCCCGTCGCATGATTCGCCTCCCTCGGCTTCCGCCGGGTAACCTCGGGATTGGACTTAAATGCGGCACCCCGTTTCGGGATCACGGGGCACGGCGAAGCCGACCATGATGCCGGCGGACACGGGAGGGCGTCGGGCTCGCGGCCTCTTAGAATGCGTCGCAAACGGCACCGAACAGCTCTACCGCAATATCGCTGCTGATTTATCTTTTCCCTGGTCGAGAGCAGTACCGAAGTGCGCCAGTCGGAACCTCAGGCGGACAGCGCTGCGGCCGACCGAAAGCGACATGTTGGCTAAGATTCACTGCCTTGCGACGCTTGTGCGGAAGACGATCGCTCATCTTCATTTTGGTAATGTCATTAGTCACACGATGGACGTCACCTTGCGCAATCCCGGCAGATATGACCCGCAAAAATAGGTAGTTGGCCTGATATGTGCAGTGACGACGTCGTGAGCAAGCTGCCGAGCAGCAGCCGCGCGGTGAGCACTGCCGTCGCACGACAGGATTCCTAGCCACAGGAGTCAAAGACGCCCCAACCCTCGGACATTGGCTTGATCGCCCGGCGGAATTCAATGCCAAGCCGGTGCGAGGCCCGCTCGGCGAAATGCACCGCAAATCCGAAATCTTCCGACCCCGCGTCTATGAGGCGCTTCCCGCCGACCGCGCTTACACGGTCTTTGGCCGGGCATGGGCGGGCGACACCGAGGTGACTGGGATCAGCTTGAGCACCAACGGTGGCCGCACATGGAACGAGGCACAGATACCTGCATCCCGTGCAACGGCACGCCTGGCGGCACTGGTCCCTACGCCTGGCTCACCCCCAATAAACCCGGCAAATACACCTTACTTTCCCGCGCCAAGGCTGCGTCCGGTCGCGTCCAGCCAGATCCCCATGACCCGAACCGCAGCAGCTACGCGATCGAGCATCCGCTGCCTATCGAGGTTTATGTTGGCGATTAAGAACTACAGGGACCATGCCGCCAATGAGCGGACGTTTGCGGCCTGGCTGCGGACTGGAGTGGCCGTCTTCGCCTTCGGCATTGTCATTGAGAAACTGAACCTTTTCCTCGCCGCGCTGATGGAATCGATGCGGCCTCAGGGTTCCGCGCAGAGCGCGCTGGGCACCTACCTCGCACGGCTTCGACCCTATGAGGGGCTAAGCTTGAGTCTGCTGGGCGTCGTCATCATTGTTCTCGGTGGCATCCGGTTCCTGAGGACGGCCCGCGCGATCGATGACACCGAATCGAGTGCGGCACGAGGCTCCCGAATGGAACTGGGGCTTGCGACCGCGCTTGCACTGCTTGCGGCCGCCCTGTGGATGTCCTTGGCTCTGCAGTGAACCCTGGCCTCAGATCCTGGCACCGCTAGCAAACGGGCTGTACTCGATGCGTGCCTGATTATTGCAAGATGATGGCCGGTCATCCTGTTCGCGACGGCGCCAAGGTCACTCACTGACTTTGTGATCCTTGCGGTTGGGTCTGGTTCGGTTTTTTCATCGTGAACGCTTTGGGCTGACGATGACCGGGGCACGCGGCGGCTTTTGTGGCGGTGTGCGATGGCAAAAAATCCTTTGGCAAAGGCTGGGCGACACCAGCTATAGCCCGAAGGGGCATGGCGCACGGTCTTTTCCTAGGGCTCCACAGGCGAAGCTTCTCTTCCGGCGCCAGCGCAAGCCGCATTTGCGGACATCTATCGGCATCCTGTCCGCCAAATCCCTTCCTGCGGCCCTGCAACCGCTCGATACGCCACCGGCGCTATTGGGTACTCGCCCCGAGGCGAAAGAGGGATACCAGCCAGCACCTTTCGGGGTTTCTTCTCGATGACCACAGGCGTGCGCCGGCGTAGAAACGTGCGTCGGCGTAGAAAGCAGATTGAGCCCTTGCGCCGTGGCTTGCGACTTGAAAGCAACGAAAATTGCGCAGGGCTATTGGTTAGCGACCACGTCAGCCTGCTTACGTTTCGGGGAGAGCCTGTCGAGATGTGGGCCTCAATATGTCGGAGACGGTGGCTGGTCAATTCGCGGACACGCTCGCCGCAGCAGGTGTGAAGCCGGTCTACGGTATCACCGAACTGGTCGCCAGCGCGGACAAGTCAATCGTCGCCCTGCTCGGCGCTTCGCCGGACGCCTCGACCGCGGCAGCCATTGCGGTCCAGGTGCTGGAGAAGTGCTTCGATAACGAATTGACGACGGACCGTTGGCGGGATCGGCTGCGGACCATCATACCGACCTGCGGCATAGATCTGAAGCAGGACGCGGCCGCCTGCCGCGACATCCGGGCCAAGACGGCCGCCGCACTCGAGCTACGGAATGTCTGAGCCCCTTCATCTGAATGACCCAGGAAAAATTGCTGGCAGTCGTTTTCGACCACTTTTGGCTGGATAGATCGGCGTATGCGCCCTCCTCCGCACGTCGCCAGCCGGCACCCTTGCCCGCATCAGATGCACGAGAGCCCAAATAACATTTAGGAGATGCACAATGGTGATGATGCGCAAAGAGACAGACAGCCTCGGTCAGGTCGAAGTGCCCGCGGACAAGCTGTGGGGGGCGCAGACGCAGCGTTCGCTTGCACACTTCAGCATTGGAAAGGATTTAATTCCACGCGAAATGATTGCAGCCTACGCCACTTTGAAGAAAGCTGCCGCCATTGCCAACCACGACGGCAAGCGACTAGACAGCCATCGTTACAAGTTGATCGTGCAAGCATGCGACGAAATCCTCGCGGGCCAGCATCATGACATGTTTCCCCTTCACGTCTGGATGACGGGCAGCGGTACGCAGTTCAACATGAACGTAAACGAGGTGATCTCCAACCGGTGCTCCCAGCTCGCTGGCACCCCGCTCGGAAGCCATGCCCCGGTGCATCCTAACGACCATGTCAATATGGCCCAATCTTCGAACGACTCTTTCCCTTCAGCCATGTGCATCGCCGCCGCAGTGAATGTGAAAGAGCGTCTCATAACGGCAGTTACTGCTCTCCGCGATGCAATTGCTGCGAAAGCGCGGGACTGGGATGATGTCATAAAAATTGGACGCACGCACATGCAGGACGCCACCCCACTGACGCTGGGTCAGGAATGGTCTGGCTATGCAGGCATGCTGTCAGACAATCTGGAGCGGGTTGAAGCAGCTTTATCGGGGGTATACCGATTGGCGCTCGGAGGTACGGCAGTTGGTACTGGCATCAACTCTGCTCCGGGCTTTGCCGAAGCTGCGGCCGCCGAGATCGGCAAGATCACGGGTCTGCCTTTCATCACCGCGCCCAACAAGTTCGCGGTGCAGGGTGCTCACGATTCTCTGGTTCAGCTGTCGGGATCGCTGCGAACTCTGGCTGTGTCGCTCTACAAGATCGCGAATGACATTCGACTGATGTCATGCGGGCCGCGCGCTGGATTTGCTGAACTAAAAATCCCAGAGAACGAGCCTGGCTCCTCCATCATGCCCGGTAAGGTCAATCCGACCCAGTGCGAGGCGCTAGCGATGATTGCTGTGCAGGTAATGGCGAATGACGTTGCAGTGGGTTTTGGGGGCGCCGGCGGCTATCTAGAAATGAACGTATACAAACCGCTGATCATCTTCAACGTCGCCCATTCGACGACGATCCTGACCGACGGTTGTCTGAACTTCCGCAAGTTCCTGATCGAGGGGACAGCGCCAAATTTGAAGAAGATCAATGAGTACGTGCAAGATTCGCTGATGCTGGTCACCGCCCTTTCGCCGGTGATCGGCTACGACAAGGCCTCCAAGATTGCCCACTACGCCATGGATAACGATCTCACCCTGAAGGCAGCTGCTTTAAAGCTGGGCTTTGTGACGGAAGCCGAATTCGATCGAGTGGTCGACCCTAAGAAGATGGTGAAGCCGTACGTCGCCGCCGCGTCAGCACACGCGAGCTAATCATCAGCACCCTCGGCAGCTTCGATCCGGTTCGAGGTTCGGCCCGGCTTCCATTGGCGCTTCACGTGGAGAATGCATGATCGGGGAAACCTAACATGACTTCCGATGAGCGTTGCAACCTCATTCTTGCGTTTGCGCGGGCCCTATTCGTAAACGGACAAGCAACGGACCAAACGGTGGTCGCGGCCGAGCGACTCGGCCACGCGGTCGGCCTGAAGATGATTGTATTGCCGCGCTGGGGAGAACTGCGACTTCAGCTGGATGACAGGGAGGTCTATCAAGTACAGGCTGATCCTACCGGCGTCGACATGGATCGGGTCGCTTCCACGATGCGCGCCGTCGAGGATGTCGAGTCGGGTCGGCTTTCGCAGCATGCCGCACGAGAGGCAATTGGTGTCATCTCGAGGGCACCGCCCGCTCCTACTTGGCTGTTCGCGCTTGCGGCCGCCGTGGGCGCCGTGGCACTCGCCGTGATCTTCGGCGTAGAACACCTTGTCGCTACGGTGCTCATTTTCTTCAGCGCTGGCGCTGGTGCCATTGTTCGCCGTGGCCTCGCGCGACTGAGTGACAACGTGTTCATACAGCCCTTTGGCGCGGCGTTGCTGGCTGGCCTGATCGGCGGTCTCGCCGTCAACTATGAACTGAGCTCTTCGCTGCGCCTTATCGCTGTCTGCCCGTGCATGGTGTTGGTCCCTGGACCGCACTTTCTCAATGGCGCCATCGACCTCATCAACGGACGTATCCATCTTGGCGCCGCGCGCTTGCTCTATGCCAGCCTTATCGTGGCGGCGATATCGGCTGGCTTGCTTCTTGGCCTAACAATTCTTGGTGCCTCCCTGCCAACAAGCGGGCCTGGGCGGTCCGTCCCGTTATGGGAAGATGTGATTGCTGCCGGCGTTGCCGTGGCATGCTACAGCGTCTTTTTTTCGACCCCATTAGGCATGTTGGCGTGGCCGGTGGTGGTGGGCATGATCGCTCACGCGCTGCGTTGGATAACCCTTGGCACGCTCGGTTTTGGCGCCGGGACCGGCGCTCTTGTCGCTTGTGTGGTGGTCGGTCTCGTTCTCACTCCGGTTTCGCGACGCACGCACATGCCGTTTGCCGCGATCGGCTTCGCCTCTGTGGTGTCAATGATGCCAGGCGTCTACCTTTTCGAAATGACCAGTGGCCTCGTTCGCATAGCCGGCGGCTCACAGCCAACTTTGCAACTGATCAGCAGTACGATTGCAGACGGGGTCATTGCAACGACTATCGTCTTGGCGATGAGCTTGGGCCTGATCATCCCGAAGATGATAATCGATTATTTCTGCAACCGAATATTACCGATTAAAATCCTAACAACGGCCAAACATATAAACGTCCGTTAACACGTCTGCGGTCCAGGGTGTCGTGCCTACACCCGCGGCCCCACACGTCTTGGATGCAGACGTGCACGTTTGCCATCCTCAGATTCGCGCCGGGGAAGTTACGCTCGCCGCGAGATAGATGCAGCCCTCCGCATCGGTTCACCAGTGAAGATCAAAGGCAACTCGCCCTGTGTCCCAAAAAATGACTGCGATATCGCGCATAATCTCAATGCGCTGCTCGGGGCAGCGCCTGCAAAAATATTGACGGGCCCAAGGTGGGACGCCAAAACTGAACGGAAGATGAGCGAGGCGCTGAGTTCAACCTGTGGGTCGTCGGCAGCAAGGAACACCTCCAGTTCACCTTTGGTCGACGCTGGCCTGCATTGGTCGCCTGCCATTTCTGCTTTTCATTTGTCCAGCGACACGTCTTCAAAACGCCAATTGTTGTAGATGCTGTTGTGATAGTGCACGAAGCCTTTGACCTGCGGCTGCCAGCAGGTTGCAGTGCGATCGTAGAGAATGATCGGTCGAGCCAAGTCTTCCGCCAGCTTACGCTCAATGGCCCACACGAGCTCTTTTCGCTTCTCTCGGTCAGTCTCCTCGGATTGTTTGTCGATCAAAGCGTCGACTTCCTTATTGCAATACTGCGTATAGTTGCGCTCTGAGTTGCAGCTATAGTTTTCGTAGAGGTTGACGTCCGGATCGTCGACACCCGTGAGATTGAGTCCTACCGTGTACTCCTTACGTGCCACCTTGGCGTGCCAGATGCTTGTGTCTATGACCTCAAGCTCTGCCTCGACGTGAATGGTTTTCAGCTGGTCAATTAGGATCACCGCGGGGTCACGGTAGACAGCGATGTTGCGGGTCGCGACTTTCACCTTGAGGGGATTGTTCTGACTGTAGCCCAGCTTCTCCATGATCTTGCGTGCCTCGGTCCGACTGCTGGCGAGGTCTGCCGAATATCCCGGCAAGGTCTTGAGCACCTCTGGCGGCATGCCCCATACGCCTTCCGGCGGCGGCAACATTACACCGCTGATGTCGGCCTTTCCTCCACTCAGAATGTCCACAAAGGCTTTGCGGTCGAGGGCAAGGGCCATGGCCTTCCGCACCTGCGGCTCGTTAAATGGCGCAACCTCGCGATTGATGATCAGGTTTGTTGACACGTATGTGGGCGCGAGGCTGCAGACTGCTTTCGGAGCTTGCGCGACTACGTCTTTCAGGAGCGGGATTGTGACATCGGTGGGGAAAGTCATGTCGAAATCGCCTGCATGCGCGTGGAGCGGTTCTCGATCACTTTCCAATCGATGCCATCAAGATACGGCTTCCCCTTCACCCAGTAGTCGGGATTGCGCACCAGCTTCACTGATTGGCCACGCAGCATCTCCGCGAACTTGAATGGCCCCGTACCGACCGGGTTGATGCGCATGTCCTTGGTCGAGACGTGGCAGGGGTAGACCGGCGAGTAGCCAGAGGCGAACATGACAAGAAATGAGGGCTGCGGTCGGTTGAGGACGAACGTCGCTGTGTAGTCGCCGTCCAGTTTCACCTCTTTGAGGTTGTGCCACCAGATCGCGCGCGGATTTTTGCGGAACTCATCGGCGGCCTTGCCGGTCAACTTGTCCCACGTGCATTGAACGTCTTTGGCCGTGAACGGCTTGCCGTCGTGCCATCTGACGCCGTGGCGCAGCTTGAAGGTCAGCTTGGTGTTCGTCGCGTCCCACGCCCAGGATTCGGCCAAATCGGGAACAATAGTGTCGGCGGTATTGAGGGGCTTGCTCTGGTCGAACAGCACCAGGTTGTTGAATACCGCCATGAAAGGCGCCACCGTGGAGATGGTCGCCTCCTCGTGGATGGAGGCGCTTGGCAAGTTGTCGCGATGATAGATGCGCAGTGTACCGCCATACTTTTGGGCGAGCACCGGTTGGGCAATGGCGGCGCAAAACGCCATTGCCAACGCTGCGCGTGCGGCGCGCATCATGGCTTTCTCCCTTCTGCCGTGGAGGATCTATGTCCTCTCTGGCATTTGTGCCCCGTCTGACGGATGCGCGGGGCTGAAGAAAGGGTATCGCCTGTCCGCGTTTACCGTGCGCGGGTGACGGTCCCCCGTGGGACGTTACAGCAGACCTGCCACCCTCTGCCGGCGGGAATATTCACCCCGCTAGCTATTGCCAAAATCATGGCACTTCGACGTTTGCGACTGACTTGCTGCTCAAATGGTGGTCGGGCGCACCCCTGGATACCAAATCTCCCCAATCCGGGTGAGTGCAATAGCGTGGCGGTATCCCGATCTTTAGATCGCCTGGCGGTGGAGCGCTGAGAAATGCGTCTTCCCGTAACTCCAGGGTGAAGACGCCGCCCCGGTACACTGCCGCCGACAAATCCGGCCAGAAATTGCAAGGTCATCAAATGCCGCCCCTGCTGCTCGCGTTGGCCACACTTTGTATTGTGTCCTTTACCTGCATCGGTCTGGTGGCGCACTTCGGGCCGGCTGCCGAACTAGGCAGGGCGGAATTATTCTTCGCAATTGCTATCCTTCTCGTCTTGCTGCTTTGGTTGGCGCGCAACGATTTCAGCGGGCGCTAAGCAGAGGGTCCTCTGGAACCGCAAACCCAGCGGTTGGGCGTGGGCGACCCTTCGCTTGTCGGAAAGCACGGTGTCCCCGCGCAGTCCGTCGGATTGTCTTGACCAATGGCAACTCGGGCGCTGCCCGAGCCGGAGTTTCCGCTTCAATACGACGCCTTCAAACCTGAAGTTGTTGCGGCAGGCAGAGGCTTCGCCGTATGCAAACATCTCAATTTCAAAGGGACGCGCGTGCCCGCAGAGCCGCGCCAGATCGCGACGGCCGCTGTCTGCTTGTCAGGTTCGAACTTCACCTCCGTCTTCTTCCCGACCTAGCCTCGCGGGCGGGCAGTTGCTTCGGCTCGTGTTCGCCTCACCAGGGCTTTCACAACCCAAAAAAGGGCTCCGCCTTTCAGCGAAGCCCTTCGATTTCGTCGTTAATCGCCACGACGACCTTCGCGTCCCCCGCCGCCGCCTTGGGGTCCCCCACCGCCGCCGCGCTCAGCGCCTGCGCCCCTCGGAGCACTGCCCATGCTCGGTTCCGCACGTCCCCGGCTCTGATTTCCCCGGTCCATCTCCTGACGCGGGCCACGATTGCTCGGCGGATTGTACCCTCTGGTCTCGCCGCGCCCCATTTCACCGCGCCCGGTTCTCACATTTGACCGTTCCTCGCGGTTGGAACGGCGATCCAAACGCCGATCATTGTCCTCGCCCTGACGACGCTCGGCTTCGCGACGCCCCTGTTCGTGCGCGCGCTCGGTCCGTTCACGTGGACGATCCGTCTGCTCGAGCGCGCGGCGCTCGGTTCGGCTGTCGACGCGGCCTTCCCGCCGGTCCCTAATGCGCTCACCCGTGCGCCCGTCACCGCGATCATGCTCACGCCAAACGGTGCGCCAGCGCGCCCGCTCCCCGTAGAACGGCCGACCTCGATAATAACGATCCCAGTAGCTGTCGAATGCGAACGCCTCAATCGGCAGGCCGATTCTTGGGCCGTAGTCGACGATGGTTACGCGCCGGCCCTGGTAGAGATAGGCTAACTCTTCCCCGGCAACCCAGCCGCGCGCGTCACGCCAGCTTACATCGCACCAGCGATAGGCGCGCACGCAACCGTGCACGTTCACCCGAGCGTCCGCCGGAATGCTATCGACCACGGGAAAATCGTAAGCGGGGCCTGCCCGCAGATCGGTGGAACTGGCAACCACCGCGGAGAGCGCCGACGCGAGGTTCGGCGCGAGGACGAACCCAGCCACGGCGGCGGCCAAGCCAAAGGTTAATCGTCGCATGGCATTCACTCCATCTCTTGGCGCAGCTGCTGCGCCGATTGCGCACTACTCAGGGCTGGAAACGCGTGATAGAAATAGCCGTTCCGTGCAGATCCCCCAGGCTCAACAATGCCGAGAGTTGTTCGCCGTTGTCGATCGCGGTGCACCGAAATTTCAGGAGTGCGGCGCGCCGCAATGGGGCCCGTACATGCCCGGCCTTTGGATGGTGCGCGCGAGTAAGAGACCCTGCGCCTGGCGCCGCTCATGCTTTGACGGCGCGACGTTTCTCAAGCCGCCAGGACGCCTGACGCCAAGCGTGGCAAGGCACCACGAAGGCCGCATTGTGACTTCAGCAATTGCGGCCGCGGTGGCCACCGCAACATCTCGAACGGTGCACCTTTCTGGGCCTGATATGCGTCGCCGATGAGACCGGCAACCCGATTCCGCCAAGCTATTTCCGACACCAGCTGCGCCGCACTTTTGCCTCGGCTTCGAGACCTTGCTTTTTTGGGTTGCGCCAAACCACCGCGTCCACGGTTGCGGAGGTCGGCGCGTCTGATGCCGAGTTTCAACCGCTGCTAGTCGACGCGGCGAGTAAAACTACGACCTGCCGGCCTTGGCTCGCAGCGATTTACGCGTCAACGCGCCAACCCAGATCGCGACGTAACGCGCGCGCCGTCTCATGGTCTCGATGTGGGTTAAAGGCATCCGCTGCTTGCATACATTGCCGGAGCTTCACCTGCACAAGCGCGTGCAAACGTTGCACATCCGCTAGGAGTTCTTCCGCTCCCGCATGCACTCCCGAATGCGTTCGAGGGCCGCATAGCTCTCCTGAATGGCGAGCTTCGACTCCTGAATCAGCTCCTTGGTAACCTCCTGGGAGGCTTGCAATCGCTTCAGCTCCCTCCACGACTCCCACAGCCGTCGTAAGCACGAATCGTCAATCCCGAAACGTACGCCTCGCATGACACCTGCTCGTCGCTGTCCTCGCAACTCGGAAAGCGCCTTTGACTTTAGACCCGGAGCATCGGCCGCGCCGGCACCGGCCCGTCGGGCCGAAGCACTGGTGCGTCGGCCTTGATGCGCAGCATTTACTTGAAAAAGCAGCTAACGAGAAAGAGCAAGTCCACGAGCGCGATAAGTGCTCCCAGCGGGGAATCGTTAGTTGCAAGCCGCCTGGAATCCTAGCCGAACGGCCTATTCGGATCGTCATTGTAGCCGGGATGGTAGAGCATGTGCCTGCTTCCCGTGCAGTTGCGCTAAACTGTCTCCGGTGCGGCCGTCAAATGCAACGGGTCGACGGAACCAATTGCCCAATAACAAGGTTCCTCCACATGGCGCGGGAAGGCGAGCGGGGGATCATTTCCATATTCGACCAGCCCCCGAATTGTATTGATCGTATTCGGTGCCCTGCCATCGAGGGCCTCTCCCGAGAATCTGTCCACATCCTGCACAAGAGTTTGGTAGGTCTTGTGTACCTGCGGCGAAGCATCGACAACACGAAGCTTTGCGTCGACCGCTCATGGATGCCGTACGTGAGTCCAATAAGCTACTGCATCGATTGCGCATAGACGGATTTTAGCTCTTAGAGCGCCGAGTTCGCCGGCACGAGCGCGTCAGGCCTGCACCGCTGGCTTTGATGCGCACGACCGTGAGAATGGCAAGAAACAAGGCCAGAAGATTCGGCAATGCACGCCCCCTGGAGAGCTGCGTCTACGGTAAGGCCATCGCCTCGAATACGTGCGAGCAGGGGCGATCTGGATGCAGTCCGGATCAGCTCGACGCCGAGCTCAGGGCCGTCGGACAGACCTGTACGTTTTCCGCAAGGTCGACCCCCACTCTCTTGACCTCCAGGCAAATTTACGGGGAGCCCGCGGCAAAGGAAAAAGAAGGGGCCCAGGCGGTCCTTCGGGGGACGGGGGAGGCGACGGACGCCTAGGCCCGGAGCTTAGGGAAGAGAAATCGTCCGATCTGGGGATTGCTCCGTAAACGCCGGTCTTTGGAAGAAGTTTCATTGGAGAGACTCCCAGGCCATGTCATACCAGTGGCCTGGGAGCTCCAGTCAGCAACAACTGGAGAGACCCCAAGGGCCGGCCGAACTTTCCAGCCCCGGGGTCCTCTTCCCCTTGTGCTGTGGCGGTGACCACAGCAGTGGAAGCCAGCGGCTTTGAGGCTGCGCCCCATCCGAATGGTTGTAAAGCGTTCCGTGCGTACGGAACATTACCCTTCGAGTGCTGGTATTGTTGTTAAAGGGGCAATCCGGAACGTATTGCAGATCGGCAAGTTAGCTCCGTGAAAAACAGCAAAGGAGCTTTCTCATGAAACTTGCGATCGCAGGGCTGCTGCTCGTTATTGGCGGAGGGCTTGCAGTAGCCCAAACCACGGCCCCGGGCACATCGACGGCTCCTGGGTCGAGCGACAGTGCAGTCACCGGTACCGCGCCTGGAACATCGCCTGCCTCGCCCGCCGGGCGCCCGCGAGTTCAAGGAAACGTTCCTGCGACAACTCCAGGCGGTCCGGCTGCTGCTGAGACCAGCGGACCAGATCCGTCAAAACCGAGGGGATCGACCAGCCCCGACAAACAGGATCCGTCACCGCGATAAGACGATGGGGCCGCACACAACGGTGTGCGGCCATCAACAGCGAAGGGCGCCTCGTGCGAGGACGCCCTTGCTGGGGATGCGAGGCTCATGTGGCGCGAAGCCGAGCGCGCAAATGCCCTGCAGCTCCAGCTTGCCAAAGATCAGGGCGTGACGAGCGACGTAAAAAGCGCGGCTCGCAACAATGTGAAAGCGAGGAGTGGCGCACCGAACCGAAAACCATCTCCTCGCGCCAGGGCCGGCAAGTCCCGCACCCGCTCGGCCCAACGGGGCGTTCTCGGAGCAAGCGCAGCAAGAGCGGGATCATCAGTATGAAACATGACGCTCCGTAAGATGCTCGCTGCGCTTTAAGGCCTCAACAATTCTAAAGCTTGAACTGGGAATGGATGCTCCCAGTGGCGCTTGAAGGTCGCGCTCAACAGCCTCCCGAAGCGCATAATGGCCACACCACGTGCAAAAAAGAGAACCCAGGTCAGGCTTCCGCCCGGGTTCTCAGTCATGCCTCGTCTGGAGGAACGAGTTTCGTATTTTATCAACAAGCCCAGATCGGAGGGGTTCCATAACGGAGCAATGCTGTAACTGCTTATCGGCCATGCCGCGACTGGAGGCGCGCCACCGCCGCCGTGCTCCGAGGTTACTGAAGCAAGGCGCTGCGCAATTAGACGCGTCACCGCCCCCAGGCCGCGGGCGCATTCGCGGCAGATTGGGCGACCGGTTCCGGTTAACGGACGACCTCTCCGTCATAGGGTCAGGAATGGAGAGGACAAATCTGGTCCATGTGCCCTAGGCCCCCCGCACTTTTTTTGAGCGAGTTGGTCATCCCCGCGTTCGGGCGTCACCTGACCACGCGTTGCAGTACTGGGCCTCACTTGTCGCCAGGCGGGAGATGGCCACGTGGGTCCGAAATCAGCTACACCCTTAGAAGGGTGCAGCCGATGGGACGTCAGTAACAAACCGTGCGTTGATAGCGGGGGCTCCACCAGCAGGAATCCTCGGAGAAAGGTCCACCGAAAAAACCGAAGCTGCGGAAGTGACCCCCATGGCGACCATGGCCGCCGCTGAAACTGTGACCAATTCCGCCCCCCATGCCGCCGCGACCACCCCCGCCTCCCATGCCAGCACCGTGACCTCCAGCCGCCATGCCACCATGACCTCCGCCCCCCATGCCACCCCCGTGACCTCCGCCCCCCATGCCGCCACCGCCTCCACCGTGGCCACCACCACCACCGCCACGAATTAAGATCAGTGGATTGCTTGTCGCACTCAAGGACGGCAAGTGGGATCCGCCGAGATTGCCTGGCTGGGCAATCGCGGCAGCCGTGGTCAGAACAAGCCCAAAAGTGCCAATAACTCCAGACGCGATAAGACTGCGTTTCATGATTGCACTCCATTCGAAGTCGTTTAGCGTGAGGCGACCCACCGAGCGCGTGGCGCAAGGTCAAAACGTGCCAGTGTCATGAGACGGGTCGGACGCCCCATGAGCGGTTTCGTGTTTGAGTTGGTCGGAACCATCATGCGTTGCAAGTGTGGGACCTGCGGCATGATTTACCGTGTGCATCAACATCGCTTGAGCCATCCAATCGCGATCTGCGCAAGCTTGACCCCGCACGCGAGCAAGGTAACGAGACCTCAGGTGGCTGTAGCGTAGAGCGGGGCGTGTGGTTGCGGCGCCCCGGGAGCGAAAGCCACCGCCGGAAAAGCCGAGCACCGGGTGCGACGACCGGAAGCGAGGGGTGCGGGGTCCGGTTGGCTCGGAGAACTCCCCGGGCCAGTAACGAGCCCGGTACTTGCTGTACTGCACAAATGCTTGCCGCACCTTCACGATAGCAATCTAGTCGATCACCAACGAGCGGACTTTTGCACGATTGCGGTCTTTGGGCGTCGGTTGCTCCAATCTCGCGACGCGAAGGCGCTCGCATGAACGCTGCTACGCTTGAAACACATGTGCGGTTCACCACTTGCGCCGTCGCACTCGACGACAAGGTGAATGACTGTAGACAGAGTGCGCCTGCAATTGCGCGAATTTCGCGATAATTCTAGACCCGCGCGCTGGCGGCTTTCGCGGACATCAGTGCGGGTGTCCGAGGCGACGCGCGCCACGCGGGCGTAGCCCAAACCGCGTCCATGCGTTCTTCCAGAACTTACAACAATCTCGGCGCTGCTCGACAATCATGGGGTGAAAGACACGGAGCAGCGATGATCAAGAGTTCGACGCGGGCCAGACTAGAATTGCAACGGCTCTCTGCGATCACAACAGCGTGCTCGAGCGAGGCGTTGCCGGAAGCCAATATCGCTGATACCGTGTTGAGCATTACCGAGGAGCCATCCTCAGCCAGCTGACAGGATTTTTGGCGCGGGGTTCTGGGAAGCGCATTTAGGCATGGACCAAAGGGGAAGATCATGCCTCGTTTTTTTGTCCCGGCGGGAACGCCCCGCAGAGGAATAGCGATAACGTTCAGGATAGATGACGACAGGACATTGCCCGATCCGACATTCATGTTGACGATGCCCTTTGAGGCCCTCCAGCACACCGTTTACGCAACTACAGCGCATCGTTTCGGTTCTTCTCGCGTCGCACACACCCCGAGATAACGATGATACTGCGGAGCCTCGGGGGCGCTTGTGCCAAAGCGCGGGCTCGGGATTTTCTTTCGCCCCCTTCCCGTACGGGGCGATCGCGCAGGTGGGCGTCACTTTGTCGATCAGAGAACTTCCTCGGCAGCAGGTCGGATGCAAGCTCGAAGCTTGGCGATCCGACCTAATCACGTGCGGACGCGAACTGCAGTCGAGGGGAGTGTTCCGGGGCGGCTCCTTCGTCGATGATGCGCTTCGCTTGCTTAACCGATTGACTTGCCGCATCGGTTTAATCGGTCAAGTAAAGGCGGGAAAGAGCAGCCTCAGCAATGCGCTCGCGTGCAAGCCGGGGATGCTTCCGACCGACGTGAACCCTTATACAACGGCGGTCACGCATCTCCACTTCGGTCTTACCGACGTACCCGGTGATGTCGCCGCCGAGTTCACGTTCTTCCAAGCCAATGAATGGGAGCACTTGGCGGCCGGGGTCAAACATATCCGCGAACTCACCGAGCGGCTGATGCCTGGTTTCGACGCCGCGCAGCTTCACAAACAAGTGGATGCCTTTCGGCGTCGTTCGGAAGAGCGGCTTGGCCCTGCTCTCAGCTCCCTGCTAGGTAAGAAGCATGCATTTCCCTCGTTATCAACTGAGCTCCTAGAAAGATACGTCTCTTCCAATCTGAGCGGCACCGGGATCGAGGAAGAAGCGGTTTACTCTGATATCGTCAAGTCTGCGGACCTATATTTTGCCAGCAACGATTTCGGCTTCCCGACCACCATCATCGATACGCCAGGAACGAACGATCCGTTTCTGGTTCGTGACGAAATCGCCAGACGGGCACTTGAGAGCGCCCATGTCCATATCGTGGTTTTGACCGCGCGGCAGGCGATATCATCCGCTGACATCTCCTTACTCCGCGTTCTGGAGGGGTTGCGTAAAGATCGTATCGCGGTGTTCATCAACCGCATCGACGAACTCAACGACATCACCCGTGATGTGCCTGCAATCGTGCAGCATGTCCGAAACAGCTTGCGGCGCGAGCTTCCGACCTTGGAACTCCCGGTCGTAGCCGGCAGTGCCTACTGGGCCAACACTGCTCAGCAGGGCACGCAGGCCGATGTGGAGCGTGCCTGGTCGACTAAGGCGAAAGCATATGCGCAGCATCTCACGCAGCACGCGGGCTCTGTCGCCGGCCACGACGGCGAACAGCGGCTGGCGCAGAGCCTATTGCTCTGCTCGGGTCTGCCGGCGCTACTCGACGTTGTTGCAGGCCTGGCACTGGAGAGCCATGCGGGTCGCGTCTTGAAACGAGTAACGCGATCGTTCGGCGAATTAGCCAAGGTTAGCGGGAATGCGGCTCGGCAAGAACTGGCAGTCATCGAGGCGGAGGTACGGTCAGGTGACGACTACGAAAAGCATGGCGAAAATGAGCTGCGAGCCGTGGATCTCGAGGCCAAGGAGCACGAGCGTCTGACCCGGATACTGCAGGACATGCTGACTGACTTGAAGGAACGCAGCGCGTTAGCAATCAACGACCAATGTGGAAGAATATCCACGGCTTTGCACAAGGTGGTACGAGGTTTTTCGGAGGCGGAATGTCGGAGCATGCGGGCCGCCATAGTCGAAGGGCGCCGCGGTGTCTGGCGATCCGATCCCGTGCCCCTGCAGCGACAGCTCGAAGAGCGCCTGGTGGGCTCACATCGGGAGGCAGAACAGGAGCTGACCAAACTCGAAGCCGACATTTTTCCGCAATTGAAGGAGCTGCTAAAGCGCTACAGCCCGCAATGGGGGGAGCCCGGACCAGACGGCGGTAACGAGCCCGCCAGCTTGGAACTACCGTTGCTCGGGCTACTCGGTGTGCCGAGCATCTCGTTGGAGCTAGGCGAGCCACAGAGGTGGCGCTGGAGGCGCGGCCGAGACGGTGAGAAGCGGATTGCCGAGCTCGCTGGACTAATTGAGGCTGAGTGGCGCACGATCACGCACAAGCTTGTGGAAACGGCTCGCGCACACCTTGAGGCTCGTCAATCGTCAATCGTGCAAGAGGCCAGTCAAGTGTATGCGGGCGTGGTTGATGTCTTCAAAGAGCAGAACCGCACACGGCTTCAGCGTGCCCGAGCTTTGATTGACAACGAAAAGAAACCGGACAGGTCGGACTTCGAGCGTAGCCGGGAGGCCAGAATGGCTGAGCTCAAGGCACAGATTTCTGACTTCGACCGCCTGGGGGATCGCCTGGAGAAGATCAATCCGGACGTGCACCGAGAAAATCGAGCATCGCAGTGAAGCTGGATTTTTAGAAGACACCCAGAGCGTGGCCCGCGGCCCTCTTCATGCTGCCTGCCTTCATCGAGCACCGTTTATTCCGGATCGCTAGGACCAGCAGACCCGGTCGTACTTGCGCGGCGGCGAGTTGGGGCAGTTCCCTCGAGGACGCGTAAGTTACTGCGTCGATAGGCCTGCCATTGAGGGGGACCTGATTGTAGGTTCGTTGCGAGTAGGTTTCGTCAACCACATGCATCACAAGGGGAGACGACCCGAAGAGTGTTTAGATGCCGTTTAGATACCGTCTACAACAAGCGCCAATATCTCCTTGAGAGCCCGAATGCTTTTAAAAAAGTGCATGCTTATGTTTCAGACATCGTTTCCCGTTAAGTGATCCTTTACGCGGCGCACGGTATGGGCGAAATCTGTTCTGGGTAATTGTATTTGAAAACCTAACCAAGAGAGGGACTACCAATGCCGAAGAAAAACGTTGAGGAACTGACCGACGAAGAGTTGAAGGAAGAACTGAGGCGGCGGAAAGAGAAGGCCAGCAAGGAATGGCAGGCCGAGGGGTACAAGATCAAGACGCAGGTGGATGAGTGGCTCCTCAGGCACTATGGCAAAGAGCTACGAAAATGGGGCAAGAAGCCAAGCGATATCTACATGTGCCCCAACCCTAACAAGGCCATCAAGAAGGGCGACACGTTCGAGCATCCCGACACCAAGCAGAAGTGGACCTACGGCGGAAAGGGAACCATACCGATGTGGCTCAGGGGAAATGAGGCGGCATACCGGCTAGCCGCGTAATGGCTCCGCCGGTTCCTTGAGCGAATACCATGGCTCAGGAGACGCCGCTCTTGGGCCCTTTCTTTGGTTTAAGGTGTCCCTCGCGCGGAAACACACGCAATACCCCTTGAGTAATCGAAAAACGCGTGCACACGCGGTGTGTTTCTCATGTCGGGGTGAAACGAGCAGCCAGAGCTCTGACCCCAATCCCGTGCCGAGCATGCGAACAAGTTCCTTTTCACGATCACCGTGATGGAGGGGCAAAGGTGCGAGGCCAACACCCGATTTGACGGTCGCAACGTGTGCCGCCTAGGCGACCATGGGACACGCCACCTCACGTACCTCATCCATGAGGTAGTAGCTAGGGCGCGCCGGCGTTCGCGCCTCTAAGATCGACCTTGAAATCGAGCCGGACGAGCTGGCCAGGAAAGAACAAATAGCCGAAATAGATGATGGTGCCGCGACTATCGCGGGCGATGCGGCGCAACTCCGCGGTAGGTGAGGATTCGTGCAAGCGCAACCGTCGTGCAATTTCGACATCGGCTTCGCCGATGGTGAAGGTCTGTTCAATCTGGCTCAAGTCGGCATGGTGCGCAGCCAAACGCTCGAGCATCGGTCGGTTGCTCGGTGCCTCTCTCTGCAGCTCTTGGTACAGCCGGCGATCGATGAGCAAATCGGTCAACGCCACCGGATCGGGATAATCCTTGTGGTGGTGCAAATGTACGATCCGGTGATAGCCGGCGCTGGAGCGGCCTTCCCCGGCCGCGACCGGTAACGGCCGATGCCAAGGACCGCTGTCGATCTCGGAAACCGTGATGGCGGCGGAGTGTCGCTCGAGCTCGTTGAGATTGAGTGCGAGCGTGAACCATCGTCGATCGAGTGGCTGGCAGATGACGGAGCTGCCACGCCGATCCCGGTGTCGGGCGATCAAGCCTTCCTCGGCCAGCAGATCCAAGGCATGTCGAACCGTGATGCGCCCAACGCGCAGTTCCTTGACCAGGGCGTCAAGTGCCGGCAAGCGATCGCCCGCCTGCCACTCGCCGGTGGAAATTCGCCTGCGGAACACCGCGGCCAGACGCCGGTAGGTAGATATGCCGGTAGGCTTGCGGCGCGGCTGGGAGGCAAGATCTTTGCTCACTTTCGCGCGACGCTTCGCCTTGTCTTTCACGGCATCGACCGAGTGCGTGCGCCGCATAGTGGTGCTGCCGTCATGGTTCGCTAATCAACTTCGGCCGCTTCGAATGCGCCCGAGCGCAGGAGATCGTCACCGAGACCGGCGCCAGCCGGCAGCTCAAGCCGCCCATCGCTGAGCCTCGGCTCTGCAGTGAGCAACTGCTCAAACAATGGGTTGGGCAGGGAATCCATTTCCAGCCAGGACATACCCGCCATCGCCGCGCTCAGGTGAGCACTGGCGTAAAGGCCGATCGGGCCGCCGTACATGTGCAAACAGGCGCGTTTGCCGGCTTCGATGATGAGCCGGCAGATGTCGCGTCCTTCGCTGATCCCGGCGGTTTTGCTGATGTCCGGTTGCAACACATCCGGACTGATGTCCGCTAGCACGTGGGAGAACCCGGCGGTGCCATAACAATTCTCGCCGAGCGCGACGGGAGGCCGGATGGGTTCGTCCCGCCAGGCTTTGTAGGCGGCGATATCGTCGGCAAGAAAGGGCTCCTCCAACCAGTCCAAGGCGAGGTCGGCGAGCGGCCGCGCCAACGGTTTGAGGCGCTCCAGGCTGAAGGATTGTGTCGCGTCCGCCATCAGCGCCCGTTCACCCGCGATCGCCCGCGCCGCTTTCAGGCCCTTGAGCACGACGTCTGGATTGGCGGGAATGCGGAACTTGAAACGCTTGTGGCCCTTCTTTGCCATTTCCTCGATGGCGGCCGGACGCTCGATCGGCAGGTTGGTAGCGTAGACGGCAACGCTGCGCGGTGCCGCGGCACCGCCAATGAAGTCGGCGAGCGGCCGGCCGCCGCGGCGCGCGCAGGCATCCCACAGGGCAACGTCGACGCCGGCCAGCGCCTGCTGGAAGGGACCGACGGCGCCGAGCTGGTTTGCCAAGGGCCTTAGCTTCTGGCTCGCCGCACGGAAGATGCGCACCGGATCATCCAGTACCTCGCCGAGCAAAAGTGGGCGCAGCACATTGATAAGAATATCGACCCGGTCGCGGCAGCCCCACGGTGGAAAGTTCCCCCACACCTCGCCCATGCCCCAGCAACCGTCGTCGGTCTCGACGCGAACCAGGAGATTGTGGCGCGTCGATACGGTGCCAAACGGAGCCACGATGGGATTGACAAGGGGCACCACCACAAGGGCAACGCGCAGACGCTTGATGCTTTGCGGGCTGCGCGTTGCACGCGTCATTTCACGGCTCCGACGGTACGCCCCGGCGAAATGCCTCCCTGGATCGGCAGAAAGAGCAAGAACACGGGAAGCGTCGTGACGACGGAGGCTGCCATGACGGCTCCCCAATCGACGCTGTCATCGCCGAAATATTGGTAGAGGCCGAGGGGCAATGTCTTCAGCTCGGTTTGCGTTAGGAATGCCAGCGCAAACAGATATTCGGTCCAGCACAAGAGGAAGGCGTAGGTTGCCGTGGCCACGAAACCGGGCAGCATCACTGGGCAAATGATCAGCCAAATTACCTGCCAGCGCGAAGCGCCATCGAGCACAGCGGCTTCATCGAGGCTTTTGGGCACCGTCACCAGATAGCCAACCAGCATGTAGACAGAGAAAGGGATGGTAAAGGCGGTGTAGGTGAGGATCATCCCGACGTAGCTGTTGATGAGATTGAGCGCGGCAAAGGCGACGAACAACGGGTTAATCAGAACGATCCAAGGAAATACCTGCCCGAACAAGATGCCCATGAATAACGTGCGCTTCAGGGCAAAGTTGAAGCGAGAAAAGGCATAAGCGGCCATGATCGAGAGCAAGGTCGACACTAGGGTCGCGGCGGCGCAAATGATGACGCTGTTGAGAATGAACCTGCTGAAGCCTGAGCGGAAGATCTTGAGATAGTTTTCGAAGGTGAAGGCGGCGGTCTGCGACAACAGCCCGCCCCCCGGTCGGAACGAGCCGATCAGGACGTAGATGGCGGGATAGACCAGAGCGAATAGCGTCAGGATCGCCAACCCGGCCGCGGCAACGATCGCAAGCGGATTTGGGTCGCGCGCCGACCGGCGCAATGGCCTGCCACGTGTCACAGACTTTGCTCCAATTGCCGGCGTGCGACCAGCCGGAGATAGACAGCACCAAACACGGCCATCACCAAGGCCATGACGATGCCGATCGCCGAGCTGTAACCGAGGCGGAAGTCGATGAAGGCTTTGATGTACACTTCGGTAGCCAGCACGTTGGTGAGCGTACCGGGACCAGCCCCCGTCGCCAGCCAGACATAGACGAAGTTGTTGAACGACCAGAACACCGACATCAAGCCGAGGACCAGGATCGCCGGCATCAAGAACGGCAGCGTAATGTAGCGAAAAACCTGCCATTGGTTGGCGCCTTCGAGTTCCGCCGCCTCGTACAGCTCCTCGGGCACGGTTTGCAGGCTCGACAGCAGCGAGAGGGCGATCAGCGGCACCGTGTTCCAAACCATGATCGTCACGATCGCAGGCCAGACGGTGCGCACGTTGGCGAAGAAGGCGACGGGCTGGTCGATGATTCCGATGCCTACCAAGGCCTTGTTCACCACGCCGTGTGGGTCGAGCAGCCAGCGCCAGATCACCACCGCCACGATCGGCGGTGTCGCCCACGGGATGAGCAGGCCAAGACGCGCAATAGTTTGCATGCGTAGGCGCTTGAGGGCGGTGGAATTGAGGAGAACGGCGATCGCAAGTCCCAGCCCCAAGCGGATGGCGACCGAGGTGAGCGTCAGCCAGACCAGGGTGTTGAAGAGAATGTGGCCAAAGTCACCGCTGCGAAGAATTTCGCGATAGTTTTCGAGGCCGACCCAATTGCCGCCACGGCTCATGCCGAGCAACGACAGATCCGTCAAGCTCATGCTGAAGTTCTGCACGATCGGATAGGCATAGAACAGCACGAGCAGCGCGAAGCTCGGCGCGAGCATGGCGAATATGAATAATCTGCTGCGCATGGCAACCGGCAGCGGCTTTGCAGGATTATGGAGCACCCGGAGCGTTCAGGTGCCCAAGAGAGCGATTTTAGCCTTTCTGCGGCATCAGCTTGCGCACTTCCTGCAGCAACTCTTTGGCCGCGTCCTGCGGTGAGCGCTGGCCCGAGAGCGCCGTGCCGAAGGCGCGTCCCGCCAGATTCCAAAGGGTTCCGATCGGAACGGGGCCACTGGCGTAAGCCCCCCACGAGCGAGCGTATTCGAGTTGCTCGGCAAAGCCTCTGAGTTCCGGGCCGAAGTCGACCTTCTTCAGCAGCGAACGCTGGGCCGGAAACTGGGTGCGGTAGTATTTGCTGAAGACCTCCTCGGAGGTCATGTACTTCACGAATTTCCAGGCCGCCTCGGGATGCTTGCTGTGCGCATTGATGACCAGCATGCGGCCGCCGATGTTGGAGCTTCGCGTTACGCTGCCCTTCGGGAAGGGACCAGAGACAAACGGCAACGGCTTGCCCGGGTTGGTGGCGGCGTAGGCCTCCAGCACCTGCTTGTAGGTGTTGGGCGGCATCGAGCCGATGGCCTGATTGCCTGCCACCAAAGCCTGAAGAATTGCGGGGTCGTGTGCGTCACTGGCCCCCAGGTTGGCCTTGGGATTGTCGCCGCCATCGATAAAGCTTTTGAAGTAGGTCATGCAGTCGGCGATGTCCTCGGCGGTGAGGCCGATATCATAGGAGCCGTCGGCCTTGGCGACGATCAAAGCCTTGCCGTTCGACCACCAGTAGGATGTCGCCAGGAACCAGATGGCACCGGAGGCGGAACTGCCGGCAGGAAAGCCAAACCCTGCCTTTCCCGTCTTCTTGAAAATGTCGGCGCTTACCTGGCGCAATTCCGTCCAGGTCTGCGGCAGCGTGGTAATCCCCGCCGCCTGCAATAGGTCGTTGCGATAGACCATGGCCCAGGTATCGGTCGTCCAGGGCAGGCCAAAGATTTTGCCGGCACCGCCTTTGGCCAGATCCTGCGCGACGAAGTCGGCAAAACCATTGGGCGGCGGGCTCTGCTGCAGCAGGCCATCGAGCGCCAAGGTGGCGCCCGCATCGCCCATCTCCCTGACCCAGACTTGCGCCGAATGCACGACGTCGGGTCCCTGACCGACCGCCGCCTCGCGCAAGAACTGGTTGCGGGCATCGCGCCAGCCGATGCGCTGCAGATCGACTTTGATATCGGGATTCTGCCGCTGGAATTCATCGATGGCGCCTTTCACCTCCGCTTCCGTATCGTTGAAGCGAAAGGTAATCGTCGTCGATTGCGCCAGCGCCGCCGCCGACGCCAGCATGAAAGCGGCCGTCAGGATCAGCACCTTGCGGCTCGATGCGAGCATGATCTCCTCCCTCCGTCATGAAACCGCCAGCTGTGGCGCGAACCGGCTCGGCGTCCGGCCGCCTAGTCCCCAGGCGGGAGCGTTCACATTTGCGGTGGTGGCGGCGTGTCCTGAACAGAACCATATGTAATCCTGTTATTACTGTCAAACCGCACCACGGGCTGCGCCTACCAGCACAAGCCGATGGCACCGGCCATGGGGCAATGAAATTTGAGCGATCGCCGGCGATGCCCAACATGCTCTTGCCGCGGCTGTGCCGAAGGGTAAGCGGCTCGTCCTGGAGCCTCGCGGTCCCAACGTCACCGCGCAAATGGGTATTCTGGTGGTGCGCGCTGTCTGACGACGGCAAAACACGCGCACTGGTTTGGACGCAACGAGACGCACGGCATCGACATCGATACTTGCGACAAGGGGACGGGCATGACGGACGAGCAAGCGGTCTTGGACAAGCAGCGACGGCTCGCCGAGCGCTTCTCGATGGCGGGTAAGCGAGCGCTTGTCACCGGTGGTAGTTTGAGCATTGGCCGCGAGATCGCGATGGCCTTCGCCGAGGCGGGCGCCAGCATCGCCATCCACTACGCCCGCGCGGCCGATGCGGCGTTTGGACGTCCGACCGCCGCGGCCGAGGCTCGCGCCGCTGTCGCGGCGATGGGTGGCACGGCCATCACCATCGAGGCCGACTTTACGCAAGCCGGCGAAGCCGCGCGCTGTGTCGAGGAGGCGCGCCACGCCCTAGGCGGGGTTGATGTGTTGGTCGTATGCGCCTCGATTCAATACCGCACGCCCTTCGAAGAGGTCACGACCGAACAAATCGAGCGTCAGGTCCAGGTCAACTTTCACGCCACCTTGGAGCTGCTGCAGGCGGTCGTCCCGGACATGCGCAAGCGCGGCTTTGGACGCATCCTGACCATCGGCAGCGTAAATCAAACCGCGCCCGAGAGCGTGTTGTCGGTCTATGCAGCACTGAAGAGCGCCCAGCACAATCTCGCTATCAATCTAGCACGCGAGTACGCGCCGTACGGCGTAACGATCAATAACCTTTCCCCGGGTCTGATCGCCACGGAACGCAACAGATTTCGTCGCCAAGACGCCGCGGCGTGGGCGAGGATCGAGGCCGGCTGCAGCCCAATGCAACGCGCAGGACGACCGTCGGAGATGGCGGGTGCCGCGCTGCTGCTCTGTTCGGAGGCTGGCAGCTATATCACCGGCGCGGACCTGCAAGCGACCGGCGGGCGTCATTTGGGCTGGCAGCCCCCTGTGACCTGAGCGCCGAAAAATTCCTCCAAAAAAGGAGTAGAGTCCCTCAGCGACCGGAGAGGTAACAGGTCGTACCGAACACATGGGTAATACTTTTCGACGGCGGGCGGGAGGGTGCCAATGCCTCAGTAACCGCCACCGTCACATCCGCCACTACCGCTACCATCAGCCGAACCGCAGCCGTCACCAAATGAGAGAGCGTTCAAACCCGCTCCTGAGACGCCTAATGGACCTCCCCAACTGCGAGCTATCCAACTGGCCCAAGTCCGTGCGTAGCCGTTTTCAGGCGCCGGGCTGTGTTTTGCGTACGGCGTCGCAAGCAGGTTCATCACGGTAAAGCCGAAGCCGCGCAGATCAAAAAAATCGACGAGTTCGGCGCGCAGTCGCCGATAATCGTGCTCGGACAACGGGAAGTTGCTTCTTTGCAGCTCTTCGAGTTTGCACGCCGCCGCATAAGCGTATGGCTCCAAAGACTTGCGCAATCGCAAGTCGGATATCGCGCGCTTGGCTTGGAGGAACGTGTAACTCTCAGCCGGTCCAAACGCCCTCCTAAGGCGCCGGGGCAAGCTGCTCACGACTGGCTGCAGTCGCCGGCGTGCCAATTGCCTGTTGAGGAATGCAAGCATGTTGCTAGACCTCGTAAAAGATGCATGCAGTGAACATTAAAAACACGCTGCAAGGATGTATGCTCCCCTCGGGAGAATTCAATACTCCACCGCGGCGCATCTAGCTGTGCACACCATTTATTTTACTCCATGAGTGCGCACCGACAAGCTGACGCATCCGGTCCGAACGCGCGCCGGTTGGCCACCTTTGTTAGCAGCATCAAATGCGGTCCCGCTCATTTCCAAAGCACGGGAATGAGTGAAAGCACGAGCAGTCCCGCCATCGCCCAGTTGAACACCCCGCGCGCTCGCGGCCTCCGAATAAGGCGCCCGATGGCCGTCCCGAACCCCGCCCAGATTGCGCACGACATGAGGCAGACGGCCGCGAGAACGCCAGAGATTAGCGAGATCTGCCACACCACGTTGCGGTCTGTGGTCGTGAAGGCTGCGAGCGCGCCGAGAACGGACACCCACGCCTTCGGGTTGGCCCAGGTGAATAACGTCGCCTCAATGAACCCAATGGGCTTGACGCGCGCCGAGCCCGCGGCGGGGTTAGCATGGGCGATGCGCCATGCGAGATAGAGGAGATAGGCCGCGCCGGCATAATTCAGAGCTACATGAACTCGAGGTTCGGCCTGCACTAAGCTTGCAATTCCAAGGCCCGCGGCCATCGCCATGGCGCCGAACCCGAACGTAATCCCGAGCATCTGCGGGACGGTGCGATAGAATCCGAAGTTCGCGCCGGAGGCGGTCACCAGCACGACGTTGGGTCCGGGCGTCAGCGTCATGATTGCCGCGAACAACAGCAAAGACCCCATCAGCTCGTCCATCCGCATCTCCTCGCGTAGCCCGCGCGAGGACAGGGTTGGAGGTGCCAGGCCTTCACATCAACTATCTACGAGGTAGTTGAGGTGATCAGAGCAATGCTTACTCGACGTATCGGGCGACGTTTCCGATCGCGAAGCGAGCCGAGATGTATGCACTAGACCACCCGGGTAGCTCACTCCCCGGGCTTGGTTTCAACGCCTGTTGTTCCGTTTAAATCTCTCCTCCCGGGCGCGCAAAAGGCACGGAGGCTCCGCGAGCCTCGCAGGGTCTCCGGCGCACCAAGGCGCTCTAGGCGCTCTAGGCGCTCTAGGCGCTCCAATGGAAACCGAAAGAGTGTATGGCTGCGCAACTACCTCGCCCCGATCTCCAGAAGCATATCCGCACCGGCACGGATCTCGTGGCTAGAGCCGTCGAAATCGCGGGCAACCGGCTCGTACACCCCGCCAAGATGGCGCGCAAAGAATACCTCGGCGATGGCAACGTAAGAGAGCCGGTTCGGCGGCTTTTGGAAACCATGCCCTTCGTCCGGATAAACGACATAGGTTACAGGTATACCTTTCGCCTGCATGGCCTTAACGATCGTGTCGCTCTCGGCAATCTTGCAGCGTACGTCGTTGGCGCCGTGGAAGATCAGCATCGGTTTTTTGATGCGGTCGACCTTGTGGATGGGAGAACGCTCCGCAAGCAGGGCACGTCCCTCCGGCGTGCGTGGATCGCCGTAGCTGCGGTACATGAACTCGGCAAAACCGGCCCAATAGGGCGGCATCGACTCGAGCAGGGTCTGTAGATTGGTAATGCCAACGACGGGCACAGTGCAGCAGAAGACCTCCGGCGTGAACGTGGCACCAATGAAGGCAGCAAGGCCGCCGTAGGAGCCGCCAAAGATCGCGACCTTGTCGCGTTGGGCGATGCCTTCGCCGATTGCCCATTCAATCACGTCAATAAGGTCATCGTGCATCTTGGCAGCGTGCTGCTTCTCGCACGCTGCTATGAAGGCCTTGCCGAAACCGGTTGAGCCGCGGTAGTTGACGGAGAGAACGGCATAGCCGCGGTCGGCGAGCCATTGGTGATCGCCGCGATAGCCATAACTATCCCTGAACCAGGGTCCACCGTGGACGACGAGCACCATTGGCAACGGTTTGGGAGGTCGATCGCCTTCGATGTCAGCCGGCAAAGTCAAATAGGACACTAGATCGAGCCCGTCGCGCGATTTTGTCTGGATGGTATGCATCGGCGCGAGGCGATAGGGCACGAGTGCGGGGCGCGCGCGAAACAATTCGGTAAGGGATTGCTTGTCGCGATCGAGCAGATAGTAGGTGGCGGGCTGTTCCGCCTTGTGGGCCACTACGATCCAGCGGCGATTATCATCCGTTTGGCTTTCTACGCTGAACTCGAAGCCAGCGAGCCGGGTCCTAAGTACGTCAAAATCAGCGGCGATGCTTGGAGCAATGTGGATCCACTCCTGTCGGGCGGCGGTAACACCCACAGCATCAACCTCATAGGTCGTGGGATGCAGGACGAGATGTGAGCAGTCCGCCTTGGGATGCTCGGCGATGAGAATTTCTTGGCCCGTGCGCCAGTCGTGCCAGTAGTAGGCCGCCGTCTCGCGGCCCATGCTTGTCAAGAGCAGCGCGCGGTCGTTGCCGCGGTTGAAAAGGCCGACCCAGGTCGTGAGGTTGTCTTCATAAGGCACATCGCGCCAAGGCCTCAGGGTCATCCCTTCGATGCGCCACAGCCTGGAGCCTCCGTCGGGGGCATTGCTACGGGCGTGCCGGGGTCGCAGTTGCCAATCGAGGCCAATACCGAGCAGCTCGTCCGTGTTCTCCCAGATCAGCGTGCGCTGACCTGTCGAAAGATCGATGCGATAGAGGTCGTGCCAACGCGCATCGCGGTCGTTGATCCTGACCGCGATATCGCCCGGGGCATCCAGCGACCACATGCTGAGCTGGGCGCTGATGTTCGCGAGCGGCGTGAGGTCACGCATGGCGTGCGTCGTTGGATCCACAACGAACAGGTGATGGTTCTCATCGCCTGTCTCGTCGTTGAGAAACATCAGGAAGCGGCCGTCCGCCGACCAATTCTGCCAGTTGATCGGCCGACCCTTCGTGCGCGTGACCGGTTCACCAGCCTTGATGTCATTGGCGGGCGCCATCCAGACGTTGAGCACGCCATCCACCGGCGCGAGCCAGGAGATCCAATGGCCATCCGGCGAGATTTTTGCACCGAAGAACGTCGGGTTGTCGAACAACGCGCGGCGAGGAATGAGTGAACGCGTGGTCAAATGAGCCTCTCAGGAGAATGATCGCATCGCATCTGAATAACCGCGCGGTTGGCGGCACGATGCGATTGGGCCACGGTGTTTTTCCTTTGAGGCTACATTGAGGCCCGCTATTTGGCACAAAATTCCGTCGGTGCACGGCGGCACGACAAGAGCATTCCGGAAAGCCGACAGCTGCACCGCCCGGAGTTGCCGGAGGCACGCTGCCCTGCACCCGCGGTGGCGTTGTTCCAATAGACGGTCCGGTCGCCGGGGTCTCGGTCCCCGGGAGCTCTGGAGCGATCGCGCAGCTCCTTAGGAAGTCAACAAGAGGGCAGGCCTGTCACCGGCACTACTCTAGAAGGCCAGCTCAAATACCGTCTCCCACTCGCCATCTACGATAATCTTCCCGCCATTGGCACGATCGTCTCGCCTAACAACTTCGACAGCGCGCCGCTTTGCTTCCGCCTTGGCGTGCGCGGTGTCGACAAGGTGAGCGCCTTTTTGGTCGATAACCGTGACTTGGCCCTGTCTGACGTGGAAATAAAAGCAGGGCATGATGGCCTCACCACATGCACCAATGAGCCGGGAAGAGTATGTGCGCCACACCGCCATCCGCACCGCATCGACTGTGGCGGGCTGCATCGTTCAGCCGAGAGCATCGACCAACTGCCTTCGCGCCAAAACAACTACGGCCTCGAGTAACCTCCTGCGCGCGTCCAATCCTCGCCCTCCGGCACCGTCGCCTGATCACTCTCAGGGGAATACATGCGCGAATATTCGAACGGCGGCACCGCGCGTAGTCGATCCTTCGTTGCGCCGGGCAGTACCAGGCGACCATTTCTCAACTGGAATTGGCTAGCCGGGATGGCAGCATCGTGCGAGCCCAGACCGAGAAAGCCTCCAATACTGACGATAGCGTAAGAGGCAGTTCGTTCCTTGTTGAGAATGATGTCCTCGATCTTGCCGATCTTCTCGTCCTGGTCGTTGTAGACAGGCTGCCAGAGCAATTGTCGCTGCACGCTCCATCCGCTTATCACCTCATTCAGCTCGACAATGGAGACACCGAGCCTCGCTGATCCTACCGTTTGCGCGCGAGCGTCAGTCACAGCGGGCATCGACAGCAATGCCACCATTCCGGCGTAGAATACCACTCGCATCGTAAGTACCTCTTGCCAGGTTGTTGTGGAGAGACGGCAGACTAGGCTCCGCGCAAGGCCGACCAAATCGGGGGCAACCCTGAAACTCGTAAAAGGGCAACCGCAGTGTCGGGCCGCGCATCTTCTCGCACAATCAGATCTGCATCGCTGACCGATCTCACCGAAGGAGAGCAACAAACAGGAAGACATTCCGGGTACTCCGGGAAGTGCTCTTTGAAAAAAGGGGGTACCTTGGCAGGCATGGCATTTCGGGAAACGCTCTGCGTCCAAGAGCCCCCAGCACATACAGCTCGAACAACGGCAGTGCCCGTCACCTACTGGGCGGCCGCAGAGAGAGCCGCGATGAACGCTCAGCGTCTTGCAATTGGCTGCTGCTCAGCCAAGTTCGATCCGGCCAGCCTGCTTGCCGCGGCCCTGGCGGGGACAACAACCGTAACCTTGTCGCCTTCGTCGAGCGCCGCCGCGGCGTGCACGAAGGCATCCTTCGAAGCGTCGGCAGGTGAGATGTTTTGCGACAGAAGCTAGGAGAAATGCCACGCGGCTGCCGATCTGCACTGAACGAAAGGTTAGCAACGCCATGTGCGGTTGACTTGTGCGCGGCAGCATGAGACAAGGTGCAACCGCTCGATGAGCGATTTGCGGCGCTCCAGCCGCGTGAGGGACACAGGGTCGGCTCTTTAGCCCCGATTTGTCCTCCTGTTGAGCGCTCCGAACACTGCATCCGACAGCCCAGGACACGCGGGGTGTCTCCAAACGAAGTGGCCGCGAGGCGCGCCGCAACGATCCGCAATGTCGGTGCGGTGAACGCGCAGTGGCCAAAAGAAAGAATAGCGAATTGACAACGTTTTCACAGCTTGGCCTTGCCGAGCCGGTTCTTCGGGCGCTCCAGTCCCAAGGTTACGACAAACCAACGCCCATCCAGATCAAAGCCATCCCGGTAGGTATCGGCGGGCGAGATATGCTGGGGATCGCCCAGACGGGCACAGGCAAGACCGCTGCTTTCGCCCTGCCGATCATTCACCGCCTGGCGACCGAGCGTCGTCCGACCCGGTGCATGGCGTGCCGTGTCCTGGTCCTTACCCCCACGCGCGAACTTGCGATCCAAGTCGGCCAGAGCTTCCGTGTCTATGGTCGACACATTGGCCTGGCCGTCGGCGTTGTATTTGGCGGCGTCGGGCCAGGAGCTCAGATTCAGGCGCTAGCGCGCGGGGTCGATGTGCTCGTCGCCACTCCGGGTCGGCTCATCGATCACCTAGCGCGGCGCAACCTCACGCTCGCCGGCACTGAGATTTTGGTGCTCGACGAAGCCGATCACATGCTGGATCTCGGCTTTCTGCCGTCGATCCGACGGATCGTCACCCAACTTCCCCCACGGCGCCAAAACCTATTCTTCTCGGCGACGATGCCGCCGCAGATCCGCAAATTGACCGACGAGTTGCTGCGTGATCCTGTCACGATCACGGCGTCACCTGTGGCATCGACAGTCGACAGCGTCGCGCAGCGTATCATCTACGTTGAAAGCCACAACAAAAGCTCCTTGCTCACGGAGCTCCTTGGCGATCCCCTCGTTTCACGCGCACTCGTATTCGCGCGAACGAAACGGGGCGCCGACCGGATCGCGCGCCATCTAGACGCGGCCGGCCTTCGGGTCGCGGCCATCCACAGCAATAAGAGCCAGTCGCAGCGCGAACGGGTGCTGGCGGCGTTTCGCACGTCGAAGATCCGGGTGCTGGTTGCGACCGACATTGCCGCTCGCGGCATCGACATCGATCAGGTGACACATGTGGTGAACTACGAGCTTCCAGACGTGGCCGAAAGCTACGTCCATCGCATCGGACGCACGGCACGCGCCGGCGCCTCGGGCATCGCCATCTCGCTGTGCGACGCCGATGAGCGCAATCTGCTGCGCGATATCGAGCGCCTGACTAGGCAAACGATCCCAGCCGAGGATCGACGCGGCGACGCCACGCGCGCTCCTGGTCCAAAGCGCGGGGGCGCCAGCCATAATACCAGCAGTGCGGCTGACACAAGACGAAATCCCGGTCACCGAAGCGAGCACAAAGCTCCGCATAGTCGCCCGCTTCAAGCCAAAAATGCTTACGCTGGCGGCCAGGCTAGCCGCCGGAACCCAGCCGCAAGAGCACGCCACGCAAACAAATACGCAAGTGTGCTCGGGCAATCTCGGCAAGATCGGAGGACGTGAAACTAAGATGGGCTTTCGTAGAATGGCATGGGTTGAGACGGAGCTTGGATGAAGCAAGACTTCCAAGACTGAGCAACGGAGGCACGCATGGCGTATCACAAGTTCAAGGTCGGACAGCTGGTTGAATACATCCCTGCTCGTCCGGGCATGCCGACCTCGGGCCAACAATACCAGGTTCTCCGATTGCTTCCGGCCGAAGCCGGTCAATTCTTGTATCGCGTGAAGAGTAAGGGTGAAGCGTTCGAGCGCGTGGCAAAAGAAGGCGAACTTTCGCACCGCGCTCCGGCCTGAAGCTTTGGAAGTCCGGCAAAACCAATGGCGCTATCAGCGATGTTCCATACTTCAGCTATCGATCTCGCTGCGTCCTGTAGGACCTGCGGTGCCTGTTGCTCGTTCTCACGCGATTGGCCCCGGTTCACGACGGAGAGCGAAACCGACCTCGAACGCATCCCGCATGAGCTCGTGAGCGCACGCCTCGATCGTATGCGGTGTTGCGGAGAACGATGTTCCGCCTTGCTAGGCGAGGTCGGGGTTTTGACAACGTGCGCTATCTATGAAGTCAGACCCGAGGTGTGCCGTGCGTGTACCCCCGGCGACGAAGCGTGTGTGCTGGCGCGACGTGCATTCGGGTTATGACACTCCTGCGCGTGCGCGTCCGGTTCAGCGAAGCTTCGGCCAAATGATCCACCGATACGGCAATTTTGCCGAGATTCACTTTGGCGCAGACGGTAGCCCGAGCTTATAGGAGGACACGATGCTTGACGCTGCCACCACGGTCTATCTTTTCCAATGTCAGGGCGAAGATCTCTTTGCCGTTTCACATGATATTACCGGTGCCAACATTCCTCGATCGCCCTGCACACAGGGGTGGGTCTTTTGCGAGCAGTTTGAACTTGGACCACGCTCGCACGTCCCAGCTCCAATCATGGCGGAGCCAATCATGAAGGGCATTGCAAACAACGGTTACTACGTTTGGCGTGGCTGGAGCGGCTCATCCGACCGGCCGATCCGCGAGAGAGGCTAAGGCGCGCGGGGGGGTAGGGGCATATCGGACAAAGATGAAATCGCGATCTTTGGCAGGCTGGTGGCACGGGAAGCAAGTTTTGTGCAGCGCCGCGTCGGGCACCATCGAGCACAGGTACGGATTAAGCCAGCGCTCAACGCTCCTGGCGCAGCGCAAGAGCGTCGATCCGCCAATGAACTAGCCCGGGCTCTGTTTTTTGTCGGTGACTTTGAAATAGTCTCGGCTCCAGCCGCTTTCCCCTGGCAGATCACCGTTCATCGCACATCCGGCAAGGTAGAGCACGATAAGAGCAGAGCCGATAATCTTTCTCATTGCCGCAAGCCCCTCATGTGAGCCCCGCCCAATGTTGATACGATCGAGCCTTTGAGTCGAATGTTTGACAGAGATAAGGCAATCGGAGACTCGAGCGCGGACCGTGTGCCGAGTGCCACTCGTCGTCTTGTGACAAGGTAAAGCGCCCACTATGCCAGCCAGATGTTACGGAGAGGATAGGACCATGGACCTAAGTGTCGACAGGCTGCGGAAGACTACAAACGCGCTACTGTCGCATCCTGAGCAAAGTGGGATCACATCGGTCACAAGTCCAGACGACGACTATTGGGACGTTTCCAACTGATCAGAGGTATGACCGTTACGACGAACTGCGCGAGCACACGATTGGTCAATTATCTGATGACCTCGGGAACTAGAGCTGATGATAGACGGACACCGCCCGATGGTGGGGTACGGTCTCGTCTGGTTGGCGGCAATCCTTCGCCGGATCGGCGAAGTCGCTCATCGCTGAGCAACGAGCTGGGCTGTCGCATTCTGTGCGAGAGCACCGCGATCTCGCGATGGCGACGGCGCACCCACCATTGTCTTCAAGGTACTGCGGTGGACTGGGGGCATGACCGGACTGGGCCGGGAGTTCGGCATCTCATGCAAGACCGGCTGGTCGAAACCATGGCCACGCACGGCGCGCGAGCATGCCGTCGAATTGAAGGAATGGTACATTTACAGGGGCGTACCGCTGGCATGTTTTTTCCTGAGGCAGAGCGATAGGTATTACCGCCTTTCTTGCGGCTTTCGGTGCACGGTGGCTCGCGACCCGGACATGTTTTTTTCGTATCGGAGGCCTGGCCGCTTTCCCAGCGGCCCTTGCCCGAGACGAGTTGCGTTTACACGCAACCTCGGTCGTCTTGCAAGGCAGCGCTGAAGCCATTTCTCTCCCGGTCGTGTCGCCTATCTTCGATGTCAATGCGTTCGCGCTTGTTGGTTTGTTCTTCTTGCCGCGCGCCGCAGTTGCCATTGGCTTGATTGTCGAGTGCAGCGTTTCCGGCCGCGAAGTTGCGACGGCGTAGAAGGCGGCGAACGTGCAAAAGCAGACAGCGAGATACTCAGGCCACGGCATGGTACTGGACAGCGCATTTGGTCCTGCCGCCAGCCTGGAGATGCGATCGCCTCTTCGTCGGCGCGAGTATGGGGTTGATCACCGGTGCCGGAGTGGACCGACTTCCCCCCGATAGGCCTCAGTCTCTCACAGAAGCGAGCCGATCAGCCCGTCTCCAACTTTTCCAGGTAGCTCTGGAAGACCCCGACGTGGTTCAAAGCGTCGTCGCAGCTATCCGGCCACAAATCCCGAGAGCGGAAGCGGACGTCATAGGTCGGCTCCCTGGGCGCTTGCATGGCATGACCGGCAGCATCCGGGAAGGGGTACACCGGCGAGATGCCGACCACGACCCCGACCCTTCCGCGAATATAGGCCGGCATCCGGACATGCCCCGGAACGAACTCGTTCTTCACACGTACCTTTTCGCCGATTGCGAAGGCTTGCGGCGGTGCGGGTAGCCGTCCCAATCCGATTGGCCCCGCAAGCGGAAACGCGCCGGGTACCAGCGCCTCCAGCTCCTCGCGCGTTACGAAGTCTTTCTCAACGAGGAGGGTCGCCACCGCAGTCAGATGACGCTCATAGTAGGGGGCGGCCATGTAGTGGCGAGGCGCCATGCGTTCAATGGCGTGGCGGAACTCGTCCATATTGTAGATGTGCTTCCTAATGGCAAAAGCCGATAATGCACGAACGATCGGCTCCCAAGTTTCCTCGTGCGGGGGCGATGGATATTGCACCCTGCCGAAACCTTGCTTCCCACCCAAATCATGAATGCCGTCCACGAGCTAGCCCTCCCCCATTTCAAGTCGGGAGGCGCCGATCATGGCATCCTGCGTGACGATCTTCGCGAGCTTATCCTCGGGCCATCCGACCGTCGCTGGTGGCTGCATCGGCAGCACCATGTAGCGGTGGTCCGCGGTGGTATCCCAGACTCGGATCTCCGTGCTGGCTGGAAGGTCGAGACCCATCTCACGCAGGACGGTGCGCGACTCCCTCACCACGCGTGCGCGGTAATCGATATCCTTGTACCAGCCGGGTGCGGCGCCAATGATGGTGTAGGCGGTACACGAGCATAGCGTGCAAACGATCACGTTATGGATGTTTGGCGTGTTCTCGAGCACGACCAGCTGCCTGTGATGCTCGGGAAATTCGAAGCCCATCTCTTTTGCCGCCGCGGTACCGTCGGCGAGCATGCGCGCGCGAAATTCGGGATCGGTCCAGGCACGGGCGACCATGCGCGCGCCATTGTCGGTGACCCATTTTTCCTCCGCGTGATCAGTGAAATCCTCCACGAAGGTTTCGGGCATCTCGCCCTTGCGTCGCAGTACAATCTCTAGCGCAGCTGTCCGCTGTTCAGGAGTTGCCGGCGACTGATCCGACGCGTTAGCCATGGGGTCGTATTCCTTCTTCCTCCGCCTGCGCTTTCCGCCCATTGCGGTTCCGTGCCTAAGGTTTGCACTCAAGCTGGCCTTTGGCAAGCGGGCCTAGCTAACCACGATAACGCCATTTCGAGCCGATCCGCGCTAGGATCAGCAATGCCCGGGCGAACCGCGACTCAGCCGCGTTTGAGCGAACGAGCGATCTATATTGAAGGGTCTTGAGACGCTCGCTTGATGCGTCCTGCGGCCTCAGGCGCTTGCGCATCCACTTTGCGCGGGATGCCAGGCGCAGCGCCTCGCGCGTCTCATCACCTTGTCTTAACCAGCAGCCCCCCGATTTCGTGGGCAAGCATCATTAGTTCTGAGTCCATTTGCTGCGGTCCCGCAATGGCTCGCCAGTGGGGGAGTGATTTGGCACACGGGTATGCTGACGGTTCCCGCAAGGGCGACGGACGAGCCCGAAACCTACGTACTCGCTTGGCTGGCGCTGGTGCTCCGACGCCAGCGTTCCGCGCGCCGCAGGTGCTCTCGTTCAGCGCCTGTCCCGCATGCCCCCAAGCGTGCCGTGGCAGCATCGCTCGATCGAGCTTCTAGCTTTGTCGCCGCATCGCCGCCGGTCTGCAGGCGCTCGCCCACTCTGCTCCACACCAACCCCCGTAAAAGAAAGACCGCTCATGACCCAAGCTGCCGATCTCGGCTTTCCGCGCATCGGCGCCAGGCGCGAACTCAAGCAGGCCACAGAGGCCTACACTAAGAGCACCATCGATGCGCCTATCCTCCTTGCAACCGGCGCAGAGTCTCACCGGAGCGTCCGATCACTTTGCAGATGTCGACGTCGGCAGAGGCGGTCTCTCCAATCCGTTCCGCTGAGAGAGCCTGGCGATAGAACCGAGGCAGCGGACGTCGACCTCTATGGAACCCGAGTGCGAGGCTACCCTTGACCCTCAAAGGCGATTTGGCATTGCGCCGACCAATTCCCCTACGAGAGCGTATCCGCGCGCAGGTCGAGGCAATCGGAACCGTAGCCTCGACCCCGCTCATTACAGCGGCGGCCGCTGTCGGTAGAAGGCAACCTGCAAATGCGTAGCGCATCCTAAGCCCCAGGTCGCGCGCAGCTTGAATTTCGGCTATGTTTGTGGTCTGGGACACGGAGGCTGTGCCATGGCCAATGACTTGCGCGGGCCGCTGCCGGTCAAGGTTGATTCGACGTCCAATGGCGAGTTTCGCCCGGTGCCACTGCCCGAGCCCGTGGCGCGCGCCAATGCCGAAGCTGAACGTCGGATCGGCGCCCACGCCAGGCGCGTCGGGCTTGAACGGCGGGCCTTCCTGCAATCGCTGTGCGGAGCGGCGACGACCTTTCTCACCTTAAACGAAGCGTTCGCCGCGCTCGGTAACATCGGCGGAGAATTCCGCGTACCTCACGAGGGCGCATTCGAGCCCGCGGCCGCGGCCGAGGCAATCGCCGGCGACGAATTCATTTTCGACGTTCAGACCCACATGGTCGACCCGGCCGGTGCCTGGCGCAGCTCCGCCGGCAAGTACTGGGAGAGCATCCTCGCCAGCTTCCCGCAGGCTTCGTGCGGCGCCGACGACCCGGTCACCTGTTTTTCTGCCGAGCAGTTCATCAAGCACGTGTTCATGGACAGCGACACCGACCTCGCGGTGCTCTCGTTCGTGCCGGAATTGCCTGAGAACAACCCGCTGTCGCTCGAGGAAGCGAACCGGGTCCGCGTCTTGGTCGACCGCATGGCTGGCGCCCCGCGGCTCTTTCTGCACGCGATGGTCGTGCCGAATGGCGGCCCCAACATCGCACCCCTTCAGCTCATGAAAGACGCGGTCGATCGTTACCCGATCGCGGCCTGGAAATGTTACACACAATGGGGTCCAAACGGCCGTGGCTTTGCGCTCGATAGTCCCGACGTTGGCATCCCGTTCATCGAACGGGCGCGCGAGCTCGGGGTGCGCAACATCTGCATCCATAAGGGCTTCCTGTTCTCGGGCTTTCCCGAGGAATTGGGACGCTGCGCCGACGTTGGCCGCGCAGCCCGACTCTACCCCGACATGAACTTCATCATCTACCATTCGGGCTATGAGGCGGGCACAGAGGGTCCCTATGATCCCGCGCATGCTACGCGCGGCGTCGACACCCTGATCAAGTCGGTCGAGGACAACGGCGTCGGCCGCAACGCGAACGTTTACGCCGAGCTCGGCTCGACCTGGCGTTTTGTAATGCGCGATCCGACCACCGCCGCGCACCTGCTGGGCAAACTCCTGAAGCACATCGGCGAGGACAATGTGCTCTGGGGCACCGACTCGATCTGGTATGGTTCGCCGCAGGACCAGATCCAGGCCTTCCGTAGTTTCCAGATTAACCCGGTGCTGGCTGATGCGCACGGCTACCCTGAGCTCACGCCGGCGCTCAAACAGAAGGTGTTCGGTCTCAATGGCGCGCGGGTCTACGGCGTCGACGTGCCGCAACGGCGGCGGAAGACGGACGCTGATCCGATCGGAACGCGCAAGTCTGCCTACCGTGCGACCCCCGATCCGACGTTCGAGACCTACGGACCAAAGACCGATGCCGAGTATGACGCGCTGATCGCCGAGCGTGGCGGTTTGCCGGCCTGACGGCGGCTTATTCCCCGATGAGGTGAGTGCAGCGCTCGATGTCGTGTCATCGAGGGCGCGGAGAAGATCGATATCTGAAGATCCGAGGCGCTGAACGGGGGCTGGATCGTGCCTGTTCGGGTGCCGCCTGACGCCAAGCACGCGGCACCTCTCGCTGCTTCGGAGGGGCCGCGCTCCGTGGTCAACCTCCCGCGAGATCTTTCGCCCTGGTCGATGTTCTTATCGGCCGACCTACTCGTGCAAGCGGTGATGCTCGGGCTTGCGTTCGCATCGGTGGTGACCTGGACGGTGTGGCTAGCGAAAATAATCGAATTCAGGAGGGCGATACGTCGGCTGCGTCTACAAACGTTGAACCTTGCGCAACGGGGCTCTTTAACCGAACTATCCCAGCACCTCACGCCTGGTCGCGGTGTCATGCAAGCATTCGTCCGGGCAGCCGAAGCCGAGCTCGGGTTGTCTTCTGATCTTGCCGACAAAACTGGGATCAAGGAACGGATCGCAACGCGGCTCCAGCGGCTTGAAACCGCCGCCGCACGAAACATGCACAAAGGGACGGGGCTGCTCGCGACCGTTGGTGCCACGGCGCCATTCGTGGGATTGTTCGGAAGCGCGTGGGGCATTATGAATAGCTTCATCGGCATATCCAAGGCGCAGACCACTAACCTGGCCGTTGTCGCACCGGGCATTGCCGAGGCGCTACTCGCCCGTGATTATTTACAACTTCTTTGCCCGCTGGATCGGGAGCTACAGGGCACTCGTTGGGGATACCTCCGCCGATGTGATCCGCCTCGTATCCCGCGATCTAGACCGCCGCGACGCTGCTTTCGAGAATGTTATGCCGCACGACAGGTCAGCGAGAAGCGTTAGCTCCCATTAGTTCAGCTTGACGATCCCGAACAAGCGCACGTTGGTCCCTGGTTGAAGAACTTCGTCCTTTTTGAAGGACGTGCTCAAGCGAATATCATCGTTGAGCAGGTTTTCGCCGCGAAGGCCAATCGTCATCTCGGGTACCACGGTTCCCGGCTGATCAAGCTTGAAGGTGTAGCGCACCTCCGCGTTCAAAAGATTGTAGCCCGGGGTCGGCGTGTCGAAGGCCGCAAACTCATTCTGCGCGAAGGCATGCAACAGGTTCAATCGGGCAAACCAGTTGTTGTCCCGATAGTAGACGCCAGCACCGATTCGGTGGGGTGGCATTTTGGGAACGAAGGAACCGTCGCTAAAGGTCGCACGCACAAAATCATACTGGCCGTCGATCCCCCAAACTCCACGCCAAATCCTGCCGATATCCTGTTCCGCCAAAACCTCGGCGCCGATGAAAGTGGCATCCCGTTGGGAATAGATGATCTGGTCAAGCGCGCCCGGGCCACCAACGGCACAGGAAGCAAAGTCATCATCGCACTTTGCGCCGGTGAAGCGCTTGAAGATGAAGTTTTTGAAGTCGGTGTGGTAGGCCGAAACATCGAAACGAAAGTCACCCTTAGCGCGCTTGAAGCCGACCTCGATGGTATTGCCTTCCTCGACAATAAGGCCGGGCGTGCCAATTTCGAAGGTTTGCGTCGAGTCGTGCGGACCTTTGTAAAAAAGCTCGGTGGCATCGGGCGCACGCTCGACGTGCTGAGCAGTCAGCCGCGCAACGACGCCCAGGGGCAGGTCGTATAGAAGGCCAAAGCTCCCACTGATCGGCAAGAAGTTCCGCTTTGAGGGCGATTGAACGGGGTCGTCGGGGGGCGGAAGAAAATTCGCAGGAAATGTTGAGGCTGTACCATCGACACTATCGTTTTCGACGCGTGCGGCAGCTTGCAAACGCAGTTTGCTCGAGAGCTGCAACTCTTCGAAAATAAAAGCGGCAATGCTTTGCGTATGCGCCGGTGGCAGCAGGATGCCATCCTCGCCAGCGGCGGAAAGCCTGCGATCGTACCCTTGTGTGCCGATCGCACCGCGCAATTCGCCAAGTCCGGTCTGGATCGGCTGAAGCTGCGCCTCGACGCGCGCCTCGTAGAGCTTGTTTTGGAATGTCGAGCCAATCACGGCGGCGGCGCCCAAACCATCGACCTCGTCGTGCTTGTAGTCGCTGGCACCGAAGGCGAAGCGGATGGCCTCCAATCCCATGTCGCCGACGCGCCATTCCCCCTTGCTCATCCATTTGGTCTGGTTGAGGACGATATGGTTTTTTTCCTCTGCGGCCGCGTTGCCGGGAATAAAGTAGGTGCTATCGAAGGATGTGAAGGCGAGCCCGAGGTACCCATCCTTAAAGACGTAGGAGCCGCCGAGCGCGTAGCCTTCGCTATCCACACCGGTGTTGGCTTGAGTGCCTCCGGGAATGTCGTAGTCCCCTTGGATCCGCTTGAAGGCATCGGCATGCACGACGAAGTTGCCGGCGCCGGCTTCGATGAGAGCACTACCGTTGCGTCCGCTATCGACGCTGCTCAGGCCGCCTTGCGTCTCGGCCCTATAGCCCTTGGGCGGCATGGCTTCGGGAATACGATTGTTGATGGAATTGACCACGCCGCCGATTGCTTGCGACCCATAACGAAGGGTTGCTGGTCCGCGCACGACCTCGACTTGCCGGGCCGAGTTCGGGTCGATGGGAATGGCGTGATCGTCGGAGAGAGCAGACACGTCGCCGCTCGAAATGCCGTTCTCCGTGATGCCCACGCGAAACCCACTCAGCCCGCGAATGATCGGCCGGCTGGCGCCGGGGGCGAAGGATGTGGAGGCGATGCCGGGTTTCTCCCCCAGTGCGTCGCCAAGTTGGGCATAGGGCTGCGCGGCGAGTTCGGTCCCCGTCATCACGGATTCGGCGACGAAACTCGGCTCGGCTGGAATTTGCAACGACGAGGCTGCCGTTGGGGCCGGTTCCGGAGCCGAGGGTGCCGGCGCAGGCGTCGTAGCTGGGGCCGCCGCGGGTTTCGGCGGCGCCGACCGCCGAACCGGACTTGGTGTCGTCACCACGATACCCGGAAGCTGTGTTTGCGCGCGCGCTGTGGCGAAAATGCTGTTCCCAGCGATTATCGCGGCGCTAAGTGCCAAAACGTAGGGCCAGGGGGCGATGGCACGACCGTTTGTTATGTTATAACATTCTATGTGGTGCTTTGGACTTGGACGGAATGCAAGCGTGCGCTTCGCACGCAAAGGCGTTTCCCGTCACCGCGTGTCTCTCATGTGACACGTTTTCTCGCCGACGGCCGGCCTCGGGGATGAGGACCGATGACGGATTTGCCCAGCGCGAGCCGCGTGGTTTGGACAGCGAGTTTTTTTGCCGCCGTCGCGGTGCACGCCGGTCTGGTGCTCCCCTGGCTCTGGCGTGAACCCGACGCGTTTGGCGGGTGCGGGTGGTCGGGAATTGGACGCTATTGGCTTCATCTTGGCAGACCCTGGCGGGCTCGAGACGAGGCAAGTCGAGCCGGCGATGCCTGCTCTCCCTGCTCCCGCAGATGCGGTCGAGGACAACGAGGGAAGCACGCAAGAGAATGAACCAAAGAAAGAGGAACCCAAGGAACTCCAAGACCCGATTAAATCCGAACACCCAATGCGCCAGCCCCACGCCGTCCTGGAAGCGGCCGAGCCCAAACCGGCAGAGAGAAATCCGAGCCCCAGGAGCGCTCCGTCACCGGCGGGGCTGCCGCGCCTGGCAACGCGACCATCGAGAGCAAGGCAAGGGCGCCGGCGGCGGCAAGTACGGGCAGCATTCGCGAGTACACCAAGGCGGTCTCGCAGGCGCTTGCCAAGACCAAGCAAAGCCGCGTTTCGATCCTGAGGTCCTGGCCGCCACATCGGGTAATTTTGTGGCGCCCGGGTACTCACGTCACTCGAACGAGCATTCGGTTGAGCTGCTGGCGGAGCCGAACGTAGTGCCTTCCAATGGCAGCTACGACAACGGCTTTGCCGTGACCGCCATGGCCTATAGCGGCCATTGGTTCTCCACGGACCAGATCCCCCTGTGCGCGGTGGAGAGCGCGGTGGAGAGCGGGCTGATCGGCCGCTTCGGCAACATCGATCCGACCGATGGCGGCTTCGCTCAGGCCCCCGCGCCAGCCGCAGGCACATTACCACATCCGAGTTTGTTAATAACGTTCCGCCAACTGAGCAGCCAAGAAAAGTCTGTATTGATTGGCGTTATCTTCGGCAGCCGACTGAATTGTCGACATCGCCAGACTTGTAGGTCGTCGACGCACCGGCAGCTTGACTGTTAAGGTTAACCGTTCGCCTGAAGCATTCGCCCGCTGACGAATAGTCTTGCCGCAACCTGCTTTCAGCGTACGGTAATATTGTCCGCATGCGGGAGATATTCATGTTCAAGATGGGCGCACTTGCGTTGGCAGCTGCCATTCTTGTTTTTTCGACAGTGGTCTCGGGCTTGACACCCGTGGTGTCGTCCACCGCTGCCTATGCAAAAAAATGCAGCAAATCGAAATGTCGGGAGCGCTGCACGGGCAGGTGCATTCCGTCGATTTGCGATACCTGTGAAAAACAATAGCTCATGCCCTAAAAACCCGCGTCTCCGACGGTCGCAGCGAACTCCTCTGCCGTCGGCAGGCAGTGACGGATAGCCTGGCCAGATCCGCAAGTGGGGTCGACTAAAACCCGCGAATAGTCGAGCGCCATCCTTTTGCTCATGCAGCCGAAATCGCGGAATATCCAAAGCGCTCGAGCTCATCCTTCTTTAGTGACGCGCCGAGAGGATCGTCGTAGTGGCGCCGGTTGGCCGACGCCGTGCCGATCGGCTTCGCATGTTGCGTTCCGGCGCTCCGGCGAAAGAACATAGTTGGCGAGATCTTTGGCGGCCGCACACGCGGCGGATTTTCCGATCGCGCAATTCGCGAGAGAGTAGCCGGATTTCGGGCGCGGCCGCCCGGCAGCGTTGCCAGCAGCTTCACGGGATGGTTGCAGCGGCCACGCTCAATTCGGAAAGGCCGGCGATCGACGAACCGCCGCGAGACCACATTCACGAAGTTGCCGTCGCACGCCAGCGGCACCAAAATATCGAGCTGGATCGATATGAACGCTTGCAACGGCGAGAACGTCCGCACGTGTGCCCGCTTGGCCGGTTTCCGCATTGGCGAGGACGGGAAGTTCGGATTGCCCGCAAATACGCTGTCGAACTCCGCGGCAAAATCCAATGCTGGATTGGGCTAGTGGGTATGGGTAGTAGGCCGCCAGCCGCAAACCCTTACATTCCCGACGCAAAAGGGGCTCGTTCGGCGTCGCGTGCGAGCGCGCTGAGTTCCTTATTGGGCGCGTTTTGAACGCAAGCACCGCGCAGTTGCGCGAGTCGGTAAACATTGACCGGCAGTAACAGCGTGTGAAGCAGTAGCACCGGTGCTAGGCCTCCAAGATAGCCGTAGGCGATGAAAGCCACGTTACTGGCGATCGCCACCCAACGCAGTGCGTTCATCGAACGCATGCAGAATGTCGCAAGTACGAGGCTCGCGGCGGCAAAGCCTACTTCGTTGGTGAGCGAAAGATCGCTCATCCGATCATCCTTTCCGCTGCGCGCACACTCCGCGCAGTCAAATGTATTTGCACCTCGGACCGGTTATATCGTCCCTTTTAGCGCCGTAATTTCCTAGCAACCCCTCGGCCGCAATTCTTGGACTGGCGCGACAATTGAGTAGGACTGCGGCGCCGGTTGTTGCTAACCACAAGCCATTCTGGCGCGAGCAAAATTCGTAAGGAACTTTGAACCGCTCAGTTCTATCGAGCGACTACAATGGATAGGATATCGGTTTGCCGGGGCGCGCGCGCTTTAGCGCACGTCGAGCTGGAGTTTGGCCATGCGTCCTTCGAGCGACGCTGTTGACAATGGCGATTGCGCCGTCATTCGATTCTCAACTGAGGATTTTGCTCCGAACGAGCGTATCGAGGCGGTGCACGAGATTTTCGGCCGAAACCTGCAGAAGGTGCACGTCGAGCCGCGTTCGGGTGAGTCCTTTTATACGGCGGTGACCCTACGCCGGACGCCGGGTCTGTCCCTGTATACGGCCTCCCGCTCGGCGGCGATTTATCGGCGCTCCCGCGACCTTATCGAGCACGACGACGTCGTCATGATCGCTGGGTTCACCTCCAGCTACGAGGTTCATCACCTCGGCCGCACGCTCAGCTTGGGACGCGGCGAAGCGGTCATACTTACAGGGGGCGAACCCGCTTCCTTCGGTGGACCTGATCAAAATTCCGTCAACCTGCTGCGCGTGCCGGTGGGTCTGCTCTCGCCGCTTGTTGCCAATCTCGACGATGCGTATGGCCGGACAATTCCCGCAGACAACCCGGCGCTGCGGCTTCTGGTCGCCTACTTCGGCATCCTTGATGAGGCAGAAACCTTCGCACTGCCCGAATTGCGAAGGCAGGCTGTGACTCATATTCACGACCTTACCGCCCTCGCCATTGGCCCGACGCGAGATGCTGCAGAGACCGCCAAGTGCCGCGGAGCAAGCGCGGCACGTCTTCGTGCCATCAAGCAAGACATCGCCGACCGACTCGGCGACCCCGGTCTGTCGACGGCAGCGATAGCAGCACGGCACGGAGTTAACCCGCGCTATGTACAGCGGCTTTTCGAGAAAGATGGCACCACGTTTACAGATTATGTGCTCGCGCAGCGTCTCGCCTTCGCGCACCGACTCCTGTCTGATCCCCTCCGCGCCGGCGCGAAGATTAGCACCATTGCCGTCGATGCCGGGTTCGGAGATCTTTCGTATTTCAACCGAAGGTTCCGCCGGCGCTATGGCGTAGCACCCTCGGAATTGCGCGCCGGCGCGGAATCTGAAGACTAAGATATGACAACGTTGCGGCACGGCCGTCTTCAGGTCCGAGCAGGCCGTTTGCCTCCTGCCAACCCGACCTTCGGATACTCCCGGTCAACGATCAGCACCCCATGCATTCCAATTAGGCCACTGCCCGAGACGTCGGAGCCTGTTTCTCGGCCAGGCCTCTGGAGGGCTGGTACGGCGATCAACTGATTGAGAACATCCCACAGATACTCTTAAACCACACTCTTTCCGTCAGCTTCAGCCTCTGTACAGCTCTAACAGGAAGGTAGACACTGTCCTCCTCGGCTCTGCTTGGCTGCGCCTGTGAACGCAGCTCAAGGGAGGTGGAGACCTCACGCGAGTTTGGCCGTTAGCGTTTTTGGTTTCCCAGTTGGAGGTCTCCTGACCGGTTGCCCGCAAGGACATCAACCACGAGGAGCACCGTGATGCGTCGCGCAATACTACTCGTTCTCGTACTTGCAAGTGCATGTCTTCCCATCGTTGCTCAGGCGCAAACGGAGACGCGCATCACCATCCTTTATGACGCCTTCGGAAACGACCCAGCAATGAAGAAGGATTGGGGCTTCTCTGCGCTGATCGAGATCGCCGGTAAACGCATCCTGTTCGATACCGGCAACGACAGCGACATCTTTGCCGCCAACGTCAAGGCGAGAGGCATTGACCTGAGCAAACTTGATTTCTTGGTCCTGTCGCATCGGCACTCCGACCATATGGCGGGCCTGGGCTACGTCCTGAGCGTAAACCCAAAGCTGAAGATCTACGCCCCCAGGGAAGGCTTCGGCATTTACGGCTCGTCGCTACCATCGAGCTTTTACCGTAAAGATGAATCACTGCCGCCACAGATGCGCTACTACGACGGCAGTCCGCCGGAGGTCATGAAATTCGGCACCGCCTGGCAGGGCGCTAACTTCGAGACTATCGACAAGACGACAGAAGTCGCGCCCGGTGTAACGTTGATCGCGCTTGTCTCGGACGCCCCCGGCACCAGGGAGCTCCGGGAGTTGTCACTTGCAATCGACACCCCTGATGGCATCGTGCTCTTGGTCGGCTGCTCGCATCCAGGAATCGAGAACATCGCCGAGGCCGCGGCGGTCATCAATCCCAAGATCCACCTGATCGTTGGGGGATTGCACCTTGTTGCGGCACGGGATGACGTCATCGCTAGCGTTGTTACCGCACTCAAGGACACCTTCAAAGTGGAGAACATCGCACCAGGTCACTGTACAGGTGAGCCCACCTTTGCGGCGTTGAAGCAGGCATTTGGGACGCACTACATCTATGCTGGCGTCGGTGCTACGTTCTCAGTGGGACCGAGCATGACCAGCGGCCAGCGCAGAGGCGAGGCGCCGACCCTCGACGAAAACGATTGGCCCGCATATCGGAAGCTGGCGACCCGTGAAGACCCCTTCGGGGTCGTGCAGTGGCGGGCAAAGAAGCAGCACGCCGGTCGCTGATTAGTCGGCGCACAGCGGCGCCTGATGCCGGTACCATCGCGACGATTCAGGTACGCGCGTCGCTTGTTGCCTACGAGCACATCTTTCCGTCTCGCTCAGCCACGCTTACAGTTGCCGATCGAACACCGGTGTGGCGAGAGATTATCGCTCGCGCCCGGGGTCGGGAGCGCGTCGTCTTAGCAGAGGAAGCCGCCGAGAGCTGCGGGTACGCGCATTTCGGGCCTTCGCGGGACCTCGACCAAAATCCAAATGTCATGGGAGAACTCTATTCGATCTATGTTGCACCGGAGCACTGGCGGCAGGGAGTCGGCAGCAAATTGCTTGTTTGCAGCATGGATATGCTTGCATGCGTCGGCTTTGACGCGTGCACGCTTTGGGTGCTGACGGCGAACAATCCAGCACGGCGCTTCTACGAACGGCATGCCTGGCGGCTCGATGGGAACGAAAAGCATATAGACCAAGAGATAATGGAGGTCAGGTATCGTACGGCTGGCTTGGGGCGGGGCGCTGCGAACATTGGCGTGAAAAGCTGAGGCCAGATGTGACGTCCACATTGCCGGTTCTGTGGCCCGCGCGCGGCTACGCCCCATGAACCCCGCGCAGGGCCGTGCGCGACAGTATCATTTGCGGTTTGTTGCGCCTTAGGAGACACGCGCGGAATGCGGGGTGCTTTTTGCGTCTCCGAGCGGTCCCAAGCCAAATCGAACCCGGCCCTTGGACGCCGCGCTCCACGGGGGCGATTATCGTTGGGTCCATGGGGGCGTTGGGAAGCGCGCCTTTGCCGAGGCTACTTCATCCGGCCATACGATCGTTTTGCTCCCATCCTGCCACTGGATGGTGACCGCCTTGTGGGCGATCTGGAACCCGCGGTCATCGATCGCAAAATCCCCCAGGACAGTCTTCGTCCTAAAAGCCATGAGTGCCCCGCGCAGCTTGTCGGAATCCAGGCTTCCAGTCGCTCCTATGACTTCCACAAGGAGCCGACAACCGGCGTACGAGGCGGCTGACTGAACAGAGGGCGCACGCTTGAACTCCTTTTCGTAAGCTGTAACGAACTCCCGGTTTCCGGGATAGCCGAGGTTGATTTCCCAGAAGGAGCCGCTGTAGACAAACTCGGCATCTTTTCCGACCTGCTGGTAGTAATCGGGAAGAAGGCCATATGGGACGCTGCTGAACATCTTGACGTTTAGGTCGACTTCCCGCATTTGGCGATTGATTGCGACTAGATCTTCCAAGCGCACAGACGCAGCTATCAGCACCTCCGGTGCCGCGGCCTTCACCCTGTTCAGAATGTCGGCGAAATGACTGGTGCCGTTCGGATAGGACTCGGCAAAGACCACTTCCAAGCCCTTCTTCGTTGCAAATTCGCTTGCACCCTTCGACGCCGCATTCGCCACCAGCCCCTCGAGCTTGATCACAGCCAGTCGTCTGAGGCCATTGCGAGCCGCCAAGTCGAGGAGGCCCTCCGGCACGCTCTCTACCGGCGATAGCATCATGATCAGGTATTTGCGACCTTTCTCCCATATCGCGCTGCTTCCAGCCGTGGGCGCAATCATGAGCATACGATGCTTTTCGACAACGTCGGCGACCGCTTCGGTAATCCCGGAGCCGTACGGCCCCAGAACCGCATCGACTTTGTCTTCTGAGATCAGCTTCTCGTAATTGCCGGCAGCCCGCTTCCCATCAGAGGCATCGTCGTAGATCAGAACTTCGATTTGACGCCCGAGCACACCTGCTTGCTGGTTTACATGTTTCTGACAGAGCAGATAGCCCTCGCGGCAATAGTTGCCTTGCAGGGAGTACTCCTTTCCGGTGAGCGAAAGGGACGCACCAATCCGGATGGGCTGCTGGGCCTCCACCTGCGGTCCCGGCAACAGGATCGCCAAGCTCGCAGCAAGCCGGATAACTGATAGGAGTGCCCTATTCATCGACAAGCCTCCATGCACGCGGCAGGCACGGGCGGCATCGGGTGCGCGCGCCCCTTGGTGACAGGATAAATCCTGTGCAATTGATGCGTCCACGCATTTCTGTTCAATTACTCGCCGAGGGATCGAGGAAGTGACCGCTGCGGCGAATGCCATAAGCGGCGCCTTCTCATGGCAGCTCTCGCTGAAGCCGATACCGTAGCGCCGTTTTGCGGGAGGCCAAGGCACCGAACCTTCCAATCACTTGAGTGGCTGGATCGGCGCGCGCAGCGCATCCGCAAAACACTGCCGCATCGCCTCGCGTGGGGTCGAGGAACAATGCACATTAGCTGCGCAACGCTATCGAGCCTTTATTCGCTGACCCGGCCTTTAATGGCGTTCGCAAATGCCTCATAGGCGATGCGTCCGTCAACAACACGAAACCGCTCTCGCACGCGTGCGCGAAGTTGCTCTCTCGCGCCTGGCGCCATGTCCTGGATGGCTTTGCCCTGCGGCCCGACCGGTACGCTATTCGAGTTCCAGAAATCATCGAAATCCGCGTAGACGACAGGAATACGGATGATGCGCGTCTCGATGGACTTGAGCCCTGCGTCATTCCACAGCGCTTGCATTGCTTCGCGGCGAGAGACTTCGCCGCCCGGTGGACGCGGAGAGGGCATGCCCAAGGATTGCATCGCCGCGTAAATGGGATGAACGGGCGTTCCTCCACCAGGTACATCCCACATGTATGCGCGCACCCAGCCCCCGGGCCTGACAACGCGCGCCATTTCCGAAACGGCCTTATGGGGGTCGGACAAAAACGTGACCACCAGAGCCATGGCGGAGACGTCAAAACAGTCATCGCCAAAGGGCAGTGCTTGCGCATCGCCGATCCGGAAATCGACCGCCTCTGCTCCCGGTCGCGTTCGCGCATAAGCGAGCTGGCCTTCAGATGGATCGAGGGCGACGACTTTGCTGGGAGCGCAGCGAGCCATAATCGCTTCGGTGAAAGCACCGTTGCCGCAGCCTACGTCGAGCCATCGGAGATTATTGGAACGTCGAGCCAGTCCAGAAAAATCTCGCCGGCGAGCCGACTCCAACGACCCATTAGTCGCTCGTAGGCTTCTCCATCGTCAAATAGGCTGCTTGTTTGACTCATTCCCGGACCCGGCTTGGTGATTGGTAACACCGTACCGCGCATACGGCGGCGATTATTAGCCCTTACCAAGACTCGGCAAGGCCGAGATGGCCCATAATTTCCCGCCGGAACGCCGCCAGCTGCGGATCCCCGCGGTGACGCGGATACGGGCGCCCATTCACGACCTGCGCCATGATCCTTGCTGGGCGCTCGCTCAAGACAATGACCCGGTTGGCGAGGAATAAGGCCTCTTCCACGTCGTGGGTGACCAGAAGCGCGGTGAAGCCCGCGCGCTGCCACAGTGACACGAGTTCTTGCTGCACGGCGATGCGGGTCAAGGAATCGAGCTGGCCGCCGTACGCGAACGCGCACACGTCCTGCGACGCGGCGACAGGGGCGTGCTGATGGTCGCCGCACCGCCGCACACGATCGAGAGCATACTGTCGAGGTTTCTACCTCGATATGCTGAGCGGTTTTCCCAATGTGCATGTCGAGCTCAGTGAGGCGCTCGGTCCTGAACAGACAGCCATGCTCGAACGCGGCGAAGTTCATGTGGGCATCAGGCTTGATCCAGGTCTTGATCCCCGCTTCGAGAGTCGTGTCCTGCCGCCAGCCGAGGCATTGGCTGTCGGAGCCGCATCCCTCGAACTCGGCCATGCGGGTCGCATAGATATCGGACGCCTTGCCGCCTATCCGTTGCTGTTGCTGGATGGCTAATCCATTCGGCACCTGTTCGACGCAGCTTGCCGCCTCGCAAATGTCGCGCCCAATATTGTGCTCGAAAGTCGCGCGCCGCACACTCTGCTTGCTCTGGCTGAGGTTGGGCAAGGTGTGGCAATCATCCCATCGCTGCAACGAACGGATCGCTACAATTTGCAGATTGTCCGCGTAACGCATCGCCGCAAACCCATTCAAGAACGAATTGCAATTCAGTGGGACAAACGACGCCTACTTCCCCCTTACGTCATCACGTTTTGCGAGGCGCTCGCCAAGTACATGCATACGGTCCTTCCCGTTTCACACCCGACCAAAACCAAGAAAGGCCGATAGGTCGGCGCCCTTGGTTTCTCGGGTCACAGACGCAACCTCATTGCACGTGCGTTTCTGTGAGCGCGAGGCACAGCTCATCCGCCAGGCGGTCAGCTAGATCGTGCGGCTGGCCGGCGAGGCGGAAGCTTGGAAGGGTCCGGGCCCACATCTACGCCGCTGACAAGGGCACCGAATTGGGAACGATGCAGGCCCGCCTCGGCACCGAGATCCCAAGCGCATGCGCGTACTAGGCCCGCGTTGCCGAGCAGGGTTTCAAAGGGCGTGGCGATCGTACGACCGTTATCCAGCAGCGATTCGCATCGGCCGGCTGCTGAGGCGCGTTTCACGTAGCAAGATGCTCGGATGTACCCCCGGCGGGCATCACGAGGCCAATGTGACCCAATGCCTACTCGCGTCGAATTCTGTGCGCCGATTACCGCCTCAGCACGTAATCTCGAAGATCTTGATAACTTTGCATGCCACGGCGAAACCGTCGGTCTTCGCTGGCCTTTTTGTGCCTCACTACGGGGCGGACATCGTTGTCTGCCGGAGGCGTCGATAGGGGTGGACGTGTATGCACTGGCGCGGGTGCTTGAGTTCGCGAATTCGCTTTCTGATCCGCCGCACCCGGGTTGATCACGGATACGTGGGGCGTGGAAGGCTTCGCCTGTTCAGTGGAAGCGTTGTCGTTCTCGCCCTCGAGCGCCAAAGTCGCCTCCTCCCCAGTATCGCCCGGCTTGACGGCCGAGTTCTTGGCGACAACCTCAGCGGTGGGGGACGGCGCCGAGTCCGGCAAATCCGCCGCCTCCCGAGTTTCCCTCGGACCGACGGCCGAGTTCTTGGCGACCTCGGCAGTCGCGACGGGCGCTGCGTCACCTTGGTACTGACGCCCAGCGATGAATACCGTTACCGCACACGCTGCACCGATTATCAATGCCGTCAGCAGCCCGCTTTTGCGCTGCCCAAGTGGACTCCACACCCACGCATCGACACGAATGTGAGCCGGCTTCATGCCGGCCGCGCTCCGCTCGCGATGCCGAATGTAGGATCGAAGGGCAATTACGCAGCCTAGAAGGGCACGCATGACGAGGAGCCTGATCCTCAAGCAGATGACGCGCACTGCCAACAATCTTTGCTCCGTATTTGCTGCGGGGAATTTATCGCTCATACGATGACGCCGGCTGTCACCCAGCGCTCCCGCAACATAGCAACGGATGCAGCGCGAACGTCGTTCCCATAAAGTGGCAAATATCAATATATTGGCGCGCGGCGGGGTCGCAAATGCGTGGGTGGCTGGGGGCGGCGGCCCCCTTCATAAGCGTCAGCTATACTTGCACTGCGGTGTTCCACCGGCCCGCGTGCGCGAGCACCGGGGCCGTCGCATTTGAGACCTTCGACGTGCTCGTGTAACCCCACGCCGCCGCCCTCATGAGGGCCCTACCGGCCGCGGTGAGCACTTCGAACGCGCCACCTTTGATCGCAGCAGCCGCGAACCCGCAAAGGTTTCATGCCGCGTTGGGTGCTTGAAAAAGTGTCACCCCGCGGGTGCCGCGGCATCGACTTCTCCATCTACGGCTTGAAATGCGGTCTCTCGGGCTTTTCTCGCCGAACGTTTGCGACTGACCACCGTCTACCGCCCGTTTGGTCGAGCATTGTGTCCTCCGCCTTGTCAACCACCATGTCCTTGGTAACAATATTGAGCGGCTCTCGGCCAACGGAGGATAATGTGATGCCCAAGATGTCGGACTCACGCCGTAAGCGGATCCAAGCGAAACAGCGTAAGGCCACTAATGCTCTTCAGCGTGCAGCCAAACAGGCAAAACGCAACCGCAACAACGCCAAGCGTGGCGCGGCGGCCGGTTAAGTTGTGTCCCAAACTAATAAATTCGCCGCCTGCTAATGCCTATCGACACAAAGGACAGGGATCACCGCGATGCCGGCGCTCGTGGGCTTGGTCGGCGATCTTGGAGAAACGAGCGATGGGGACGCTGGCAGTGGCATCGGTGATCATTTCCTGCGGGATGCTCTGGAAGAAGTAGGGCCATGGCCAAGCCGCTGGTCAATACCATTGCCCACAAGCTTGCAAAGAGGAAGTCTCGCGCCGGATCATGCCGGCGCTTGGCAATACGCTTAGAGCTTTCCCATGCTCAACGTAGAGAGGGAGGTCTGGCTGGAGAACACTGGGCTTTTGTGCCCGCCCCCAGGCCGCGACTGGCAACGTCCAAGTCGCCGAGGATTGGCTAACCCTGCTGCGCGCCGACGCCGATATGGCGCTTCTCGACTCATGGGTAGCCTAGGCGCAGCAGGAGGGCCGCGGTCAGCTTGGAAGCGGCATTTGTTTTCCATAGGTTTTGCCGTGCGGCTGTCCGCAGAGTGCTGATTGTGGCAGACGAGCCGAGGCGGCGAGCCTGGGCTGGGACGGCCAAGCGCCTGTGGACACCGCGCACAAATGCGGGGCGAGCAACATTAATTCCGTTGGCGAATCACCTACGGTTGCCGGTCTCGATCCAGGCAAACCGGAGGCGCAATATGGCGCGTTCAACAGCGGCTGCGAGGGAGAGCCAAGCACCCGGCCAGCCCGAGGCTATTTGCCGATCTCGAGGGCGTGTCATCGAAGCAATGCATGCGCTCCTCATCAAGCGTGCTGACGAACTCGTCGGCTGCACCGAGAGCTCGCCGGAGGAAGCCGAGCTGGCGGCGCTCGTCGGATGCGATTGAGGCGTACGAGGCCCAGCATCGGCCGCTCGTGGAAACGCCCGGCGGGAAACAGAGCGGGCCCAAGAATATCAGCCCCAATGTACGATGTGGGCACGGCAGATAAACCGAAGAGGACCGACTATGGCCACACTCGGTGGAATTATAGGTGCCGGTAAGATCATCCTTGCCCGTGCCGGCGATGTCACCGGCACGAGCGATCCAACACCAGGCGACCCCCACGAACTCACCCTGTGCCTGCGGCTGAAAACGATTGACGTCCATGACTTCCACGTGCCTCTCGCAGAGGTAATAGAAGAGGCGAAAGCGCAGTGCCTCAAGTGGGCATGGACTGAGGGTAAGGAGTGGCCGAATACCTTAGCCGCACGCCTTGAGGAGGGGGCAAGATCAATGCTCGATGCGGCGGCCGAGCTTCGTGCGGTTCGACGCTCCGCCTAAGCGACGGTGCCGACTTGAGGCTCGCAGCGACCAGCTGTACGGCCTGAGGGCCCACACGCCCACCATGCTCGTGGCAATGAGCGGTTTACTCCGCGGCAACTCAGCCGGAAAGGGCGAGGAGCTGCGCACCAAACCGCTAGCCAGCTCCTCGCACCGGCCCGCATGCAGCCACAAGCGTGCAGCTCCTTAATCACAGCGCACGTCTTGCTGAATTTCGGTATCAAACGTGACAAACGGCGGAGGCGCAATTACTTGTGGCCTAGAGGTGGCCGATTTACAATCCACAGCTAAGAGCGGAGTGGAAATAGGATAGCGCCACGCCCGTTGTCCCTGCGGGGCCGCGCACCCGCACCACCCAAACCGCTTACCGGTCACCCGCCAGCAGGCATCCTGAGGCTTGCGCTGCTTACAGATGCCTCGCGGGTCCCTCCCACCAAAAATTTGATTTAGAGCACCGGCGGGAGGCCTGCGTGACACACACGCAGCAAAGACTTCGCCGCTTTGGGAACAGCCATCTTGGTGCCGCGTTAGGGCACAGCGGCGCTTACGCTGCCGCATTAACCTAGGAGGATTTCGCATGAAAATGAGTGTGTTCGGGATCGTCACGGCCATTGTCCTGGCCTGGGGGGTGTCGGTGCAGGCCGCACCAAATTCTGCTGCAGGCTCACTGAAGGGCGTTGAGCGCCAATCGTCCACTCAACTCATACAGCACCGGCACCATCGGCACTGCCGTCGAGTGTGCCATTGGCGCGGTGGCCATCGGCACTGCCATCGGGTCTGTGGACGCGGGCATGGCTAGCCGCTAGAGCAGGAGCCGTGGAAGAGACGGATTGCGGGTTCCGTCTCGTTCCTCCCGCCGCGGGCATCACTTCGCGCATACGCCCGCACCTTTTTTCTACTGCGTCTCGGAGGATTGCCGTAGTCGATCGCATGCATCTGCGCCTCGGCGGGTAACCTTGCTGCAAGGTCTCTAGCGCGTCACGCATAGTGGCAAGCGTTGCGAATTTAGGAGCCACACGGGAGCGTGACCGGTATTGCTGCAGGCCGCACGTAATCTCGTCACAAATCGATGACGATGTCGCCCTCAGGTTGCGAGCAACAAATCAGGACGTTACCGTCCGCAGGTGCATCAACTGGGTCGGGCTGGTAACCGACCGTCCCGGCCATAAGCCCAGTCTCGCAAGTATGGCAGACCCCCGTTCGACACGACCAGCGCACAGGTACGTCGCAGGCTTCGGCAAGCTCGAGCAGGCTCTGGAACGTGGTCCTCCAACGGACATTGAGACCGCTTCGAGCGAACGATACCAGCGGTCCATCACCCGGTAACCCTGCCGGCGCGTGTGGCGGGGGACGCGGCGTCGCAGCAACGCCGGGGTTGATGGATGGACCTGGACCGAAAATCTCGGTGTGTATGCGAGTGGCAGTGATGCCCCAGGCCGCAAGGCCGGCGGTCAGATCGCCCATGAAGGCGGCCGGCCCGCAGATGTAGAAATCGCCGTTTTGCGGCACGCCCAGTTCCCGCAGCACGCGCATATCCAAGCGTCCAGCAGCGTCGAAATCTGCGCCAAGTCGATCCGTGGGACCCGGTGAGCTGTAGCGAATGTGACGGTGAGCGCGCGCCAAACCTTTGAGCAGGGCTTGCGTCTCCTCGGCAAATGGATGCTCCCGGCGGTCGCGGGCTCCATGCATCCACCACACGTCCCTCGTCGATGCCTCGGCTGCCAAAGCATAGAGCATTGCGAGTAGCGGGGTTGCTCCGATTCCCGCGCTCAGCAAAACGACGGGTGCGTCACCCGGTCGAAGCGTGAAGAGACCTCGTGCCGCACTTACATCCACGATGTCCTCTACTTGCAGCTGATCGTGAATGTAAGCGCCAGCGGCGCCGTGGAGTTCCCGTTTAACACTCACCCGATAGCGCTCGGCACTGGGTTCGCCGGACAGCGAGTAGCTGCGGATCAGGGCGGGGGCCTCAGGCACCGGCCTCAGCCGCACCGCGACGAACTGGCCGGGCAAAGCCGCGGTGAGAGGTCGTCCATCCGCCGGCTCAAGCTCTAGAGAGATTACGTTACTGCTCTCACGTACCTTGTGGGATACCCGAAGCGGGCGGAATCCCGGCCATGCCGGATGCGGGCCGGCCGACGAAGTGAGCCCGGCGTTTCCCGTAATCGTGCCGTCACTCTGCGCCTGCGTGAGCAACGCCACGAAGGAGTCACGCCAGCCAGGGCTTAATGCCGGGATGCGCAGCGCGCGCTCGAGCTGGTCGCGAGAATGACCGGGCATGTATAGCAGCGCATTGACCTCGTAGACGCTCATGCGCTCAGGACCCGGACCGACTAGCATGATCTCATCGCCAGCCCCCACTTCACCTTCCTCCAGCACACGGAAATAGAAACCAGGCCTACCGTGCGCAACCAGCAGTGCGGCCATCTGCGGCTCGTCCATGCGGATTCCCACCCGGTAGCAGGTGACGCGCGGCTGCGTCACTTCGAACAAAGCGCCGCCAACCCGGTAACGGTCGCCGATGCACACCTCTTGGTCTGAGAGGCCCTCGATTGTGAAATTTTCCCCAAACTGCCCATGGCTAAGGCCGCTCCGACCGAGCCGGGTCTGCCAATAAAGATAGGACTCGATCTGATAGACGAAGACGGCCCGCTGCTCGCCGCCGTGCCCGGCTAAATCTCCCTGCCCATCGCCGTCGATGTTGAGCCGCCGTGCCATGCGCCGGCCTTTAACTGGCGCTTTCCAAACGGCGGTGTGTACGGTTTTGCCTCGCCACGTGACATCGCGCGGCAGACCCACATTGACGGAAAGCAATCGTGCCATCACTTTCTCCCGCGCCATGATCCCGCAATTCGACCGAGTGGACGTGGGGAAGGCTGGAAGTCGAACGGATCACCGCCCCCTCCCGTGTCGCGAAATTCGCTCCGTGCGAGCGGACATGGGCGACACCGCCCCTAGTTCTGCTCCTTGAGAGTTTGGACGTAGCTTTTGCCGTACGGATAGAACAGTTCCTTGCGGCCTTGTTGCCACGCCGCCTTCAGTTCCGGGGTGCTGATGTCCCAGTCTGGCCGGCATTTCTTGCTAACGGCACGGAGGTCTTGGCGGAGATCTTCCATCGTGGGCCGACCGAAGAACCAGTAGCCGTTGTAGATCTTGTAAATGATCAGACCGGGCTCGAGGACAATCACGTGAGGGATCATCGGATCGTGGTCAGCATCCGTGTATTCGGCGATATCGAGATCTTTTTGGACGGTACGCCGCAGGTCGGAGAGGAAAGGCCAGTGTGCGCCAACCCCGCTGCGATATTCGTTCGTCTCACTGATATTGTCGGTGCTGATCGTGACAAGTCGACAATAGCCGACCTCGAGCTCACGATGAAGTTGGACAAGTCCTTCGGCCATCCGGCGATCCTTGGGGCAATAACCTCCGCGGCTGAGGACCACAAGCATTGGATCCTGCCCTTGCAATTCAGAAAGCTTCCGGCGCTGGGTGGTGTGGTCGGGAAGCTCATAGTCGGGGAAGGCAGCCCCCGGAACGATGTCGGACCGCATGTGAATTACTCGACACCTGGATGAGTTGCACCCTTACGGTTAGCACCGCTGTTTTCCGCCGATCGTGCCACCAGAAATGCTCAAGGTGAACGGTCGACGACAATGCCTCGAATCAATGAGGCGAATTTTTTAGTCGGTTGGCACATTTTCTTGGCCCGATAGAACGCCAGCGTGAGCGACGGTAGTCGCACTACCCGATCCGTGGGGCACGGACCCACTTGTGGCTGTTTCGTATGCGAACATGGTCATGGCTCTACGAGACCGCCGTAAATCAGGAAAAACCCGTTGCCATAACGTGGAGAGCCCCGATACCTCTGCAGAGATTACACAGGCCTCGATGCTACCGTCAGCGCTGACTGTTTGCGGAAGAGGAAGTGGACACCGGGATGCCAAGCCGATAGAGGTCTGCGAGTGCAACTGATTGGCACGAGCCGCACCGTGGGGCGCGCGCGCCGTCGGCGCTTCGATCGACGCCAAGAACGCACGCTCGTCTTTAATCCGCTGTCGCGCAGACGTCGATGATCGAGAGCAACCGACACACACGTGGCAGACGCCTATGTGCGGATGATGCGGGGCAACGCCGTTCGGGGAAGGTGCGGGCCTCCGGTCGGAGGAAAGGCTGTTTGCGTCGGGTGCCTTTCGCGGAACGCGCGATTTCCTCGCGTGCCGATGTCGCATTGCGTCACACTAGGGTACCAATCGGAGTGTCGCTGTGATTGTCACGAATTTTCCAAAGTTTGTGCGTGTCATCGAGCACACGTTGATACCGTTAAAGGACGGTACAATGCTGGCGGCGCGCATCTGGCTGCCGGACGATGCCGAACGGCACCCAGTTCCCGCGATTCTGGAGTATCTCCCTTACCGCAAGCGCGACGGGACTTACGAGCGCGACGCGCTGACCCACCCGTATCTCGCTGGCCACGGCTACGCTAGCGTTCGCGTCGACATTCGAGGTAGCGGCGAGTCGGGCGGCTTGCTGTTCGACGAGTACGCAAAGCAAGAGCAGGACGACGGCGTGGAGGTGATAGCGTGGTTGGCGGCGCAGCCTTGGTGCAGTGGTGTGGTCGGGATGATGGGAATCTCCTGGGGCGGGTTCAATGGACTGCAGATTGCGGCACGTCGCCCGCCGGCACTGAAGGCGATCGTTAGCATCTGTTCGACCGATGATCGGTATGCCGACGATGCACACTACATGGGCGGTGCGCTTCTTGCGGCTGATGGACTTGAGTGGCCATCGTTCTTTTTTGCCTCAATGTGCCTGCCGCCCGACCCAATGCTTGTCGGCGATAACTGGCGGGCGATGTGGCTGGAGCGCCTGGCGAGCGTGCCCCTGTTCTTCGAACTTTGGCTGCAGCACCAACGACGGGATGCGTATTGGAAGCATGGATCGGTGTGCGAGGATTATCGGGCGATCCAATGCCCAGTGTATGTCGTTGGTGGTTGGACCGATGCCTATAAAAATGCAATTCCACGCCTGCTCGAGCATCTGACAGTACCGCGCAAGGGTCTTATCGGGTCATGGGCACATGGTTATCCGCACTTTGCACTTCCCGGCCCACAGATCGGTTTTCTGCAGGAGATGCTGCGTTGGTGGGATCACTGGCTGAAGGGCGTCGATACCGGGGTGATGAACGAACCCATGCTGCGCGCTTGGATGACGGAAAGCGTGAAACCGGCATCGCATCACGAAGCGCTGCCGGGTCGGTGGGTTGCAGAACCTTCGTGGCCGTCACCAGGAATAACGCCGCGGCGGCTGTATTTGACTGATGATGCGGAGTTGCGAAGCCAAGCGGCGCCTTTGACGGCTCGCGCAGTGTGCTCGCCGCAGACGGTTGGTAAGTGTTGTTCAGGATCCTGGGTCCCATTCGGTCGTGGGCACGATCAGGCAGGCGACCAGCAAGAAGACGACAGGCGCTCGCTGGTTTTTGAGACCGGCCCACTCGATGCGTCGATCGAAGTCCTCGGCGCGCCGATCGTCACGCTGGACGTCGCATCCGACAGGCCGATCGCGAACCTGGTGGTCCGGCTCTGTGACGTACACCCCTCCGGTCAATCGTTGCGTGTGAGCTATGGCATCCTCAACCTCGCGCATCGCGCCGGACACGAAAGGCCAGCACCGATGACGGTAGGCGAGCACTACCGGGTGCGCGTCAAACTCAACGATGCAGGCTCGATCTTCCCGGCCGGCCACAAGGTGAGGCTCGCTCTATCAACGGCTTACTGGCCGATGATCTGGCCGAGTCCCGAGAAGGCGACGCTGCTAATTTTGGGTGGCACGCTCGATCTGCCGGTGCGCCCACCCCAGGCCGCCGATACTTTGCTGAGGCCACTACCCGGTCCCGAGACGGCCCTCCCTGAGACGCCGACGATATTCCGTCGCGGTGACATGCGTATCGAGCGCATCGACCGGCTTGGTCTGGAATTGGGCACACAGAGTGCGTCCCGGTTTCACGTCGACGAGGACGACCCGCTTAGTGCCGTGGCTGAACTTCGACGGATTCAGACGATGGCGCGGGAGGCGTGGCAAATCCGCATCGAAACGCAAATGCGGCTGTCATGCACGCGAGATTTATTCCTGTTGCAGGGAAGCTTACGCGCGTGGGAAGGCGTGAAAGAAGTCTGTCATCGCGGCTGGGATCGCTCCCTTCCTCGCGATTTCATATGACGATCAGAGCAATGGGGCTGTATGCATCAGACCGATCGCACGCAAGAGCTACTCCGATCGCGGGAGTGCGCGTGTCCGCGATGAGAAGACCAGATCACCCGGCGCAACCTCACGCATGGCTTCATAGAAGGATTGAATGGGTTGCGGGTAAAATGGGCGTTTCGCTTGGCGAGCGTAGGTAGCGGCCCTCCAACTCGTGGCGGTGGGTCTGGTTCTGGTTCAGCCACCAATGTCCTAATTTGATAATACAGCTTGCGGGACGGATGCTTGACGTGCGACGGCCCAGATTCGCGATGAGGTTGGGCATACCCTGGACGGGCCAATTGGGGGCAAAATTGGACCGTCGGTGGCGCGCAGATGCGGGGCTAAGGCGCGGAAAAGTCGGTGCAAGTCACCGCATTCCAAGCAGCGGGACGGAGGCCGTCCGCATTGCTCTCCTCACTGCTCTTACTGTCATACCTGGAGGGTGTGTCAACCTCGGCCTGATGTACTGCTGCGGCTGAGCAGCACCGACAAGAGCGCGGCCAGACCGAATCCCGCAGCCACCCAGCCGAGCCGCTCCGTCGCGCCATTGGCAATGACCAGAGTGCCGGCTGCGGCACCCATTGCGCTGCCGAGGTAGATGGCCGAGGAATTCATCGAGAGGCTGACCGGCGCAAGTGCTGGAGCCAACGCCACCAGCCGCGCTTGCTGCGCGGTGATCAGGCCCTAGCTCACCAAACCCCAAAGCAGGATGGCCGACAGCGTGACCGGCATTGCCCGCGCCGGCCCGAGTGCCGCACTGAGCGAGAAGGCAAGATAGGTCAGCAGGGCAAAGCCACCCAGCAACGATCACGGTACTGCGCGCGCCCCAGCGGTCCGCCGCGCTACCGCTGAGCTGAGCGCCGACCGCACTGGCCAGGCCGAACCCCAGCAGTATCGGCGCCAGCGCCTGCGGGCCAAGGCCAGCGACGCCGGCCATGAAGACCCCAAGATAAGTGTAGACCGTGAAGGTGCCGGCCACGGTCAGCACGCTGGTCACCAGCACCCCCAGGATATCGCGGCGCTTGGCGAGCGCCAGACGCTCAGCTAGGCCGGCCGTGACGCCAGGCGGTTGGCGCGGCAGCCGGATGAGAATCCCCAACAGCGAGAACGCCGCCAGCCCCGCCACACCGAAGAAGGTGGCGCGCCAGCCGAAGCCCTGCCCCACCAGCACCCCCAGCGGGACGCCGGCGATGATGGCCAGGGTCAAGCCGGTGGTGATAGTGGCCAGAGCGCGGCCACGCCGCTCCGGACCGCCCAGTGCGGCGGCATATCCGCTGGCCGCCGGCATGAAGCTTGCTGCGGACAGTGCCAGCAGCAGCCGCGCAGCCAACAGCTCGGCATAGCCCGGCGCCGTGCGGCGAGCAGGTTGCCCAGGGCGAAGCCACCCATGGCGACGGCCAGCAGGCGACGCCGCTCCAGCCCGGCCATCAACACGGCCATGACCGGCGCGCCAATGGCATAAGCGAGGGAGAAAGCGGTGACCAGGTGACCGGCGGCGGGTAGACCGACCTTCAGGTCTCGCGCCAGGGCAGGTAACAGCCCCGGCGATCATGAACCCCTCAGTGCCGATGGTAAAAGCGCCGAGAGTTAGCCAAATCAGAGAGGTCAGCTAGTCGACGTCGGTAGCTCGCCCGCAATCGGGAACGAGCTTCTGGAGCACAGGATACGTCCTTGTCATGATTTTGAGCTTTGTGATGGGGAATCTGGGAAGGGAGAAGAAGCGATCAAGTCGCAAGCGTTGGGACTCTTGAACCCCGGGATGAAACGTTCGCAGATGGCGGCGTTGACGGTGCCATACGTAGTTGCGGGCTTGTGCGCAAAGCCGGCGAAATACTCCTGAATAAAGCCTTCTTTGAAATTTAAGCGCGGGTACTTGGCCACGATTTCCTCGCGAAGCTCCGCTGGAAACTGATTGAACCCCACTCCCAGTACATCGAGAAGAACACCCGAATTGAGGAGCGCTACTTCGGGGCGCATATACTTGGGGATGCCGGGGGTGGTGTGCAGCGCGATTGCTTCCCAGACGGCCTGCACCTGCTCTTCAGCAATGTTGTGGGCCTTCAGGAACTGTCGGGAAGCATTTGCACCATCGACTTCGAAGCGTTCGTCTGGGCTCGAGAATTTCTTGATAAGGCCGAGATCGTGAAATGCGGCGGCCACGTAGAGGAGTTCAGGGTCGAAGCGCAGTTTCGCCTGACGGCCCTGCTCAGCCGCGAACAAGTAGACGCGGATCGAGTGATTAAAGAGCAGGTCGGTGGAATACTCGCGCAGGATGTCTGTAGCCTCTTTCGCGAGCAAAGAATCGGGAATGACGAGGGCATGGGCGAGATTTGGCGTGGTCATTTGTTGTGTCCTTTCAAGGGTGACTGTGGGTCTTGGCGGCGCACATCTAAGCTCGCAGGCGCAACGAGCAGGCTTAATCGATCAACTCTCCAGGCGTCTTCAGCGAAGCGGACTTTCTCGATCGTGCTCGCCTTGGCGAAGGGTGCCTGCGGCGGTCGCATGGATCATTCTCCAGGGCGATTTGTTGGACGGCCTTATGTATATGGCGCAATGGACCCTGCTCTGGACAACGAACACGATCCTATGGATCAGGACAGCCGCACGTCGCGTCCTGACAAGGGCCCGTCGGAGCCGTCGCGGCAGCAGACAACAGTGCCAACCCTCGATACTGCGGCCGCCCATCACCTCGCCGATCCATTTCCCAATTCTCTCCGCGTCGATGCTGATGCGAACGTCTATGCCGCCATGTCAGCAGGGCCGCGTTCTCGCATTCAGTTCGACGCGGCGTTCCGATCGGTCATACTGATGTCCGACCGCAATAGCGGCTTCAACGACCATCTTCTGACCAGCCTCGCGATCACTCGGCTGATGCGAGAAATGGCTGGCGCGACCGCCATGCCGAATTTGCCCGAAGATCACCCCGCCATGATCATGAACCTCGTTGGCCACAAGGCGCCACGCTTCGATCTGGGCCCGCGTGCAGAGGCCAGGCTCGAACGCCCAAGTGCGCGCCCACGCGCTGATGGCGATGCTGCCTGTAACGAAGAGCCCGGCGCCCGCGCGCTGCGCGAAATAGCGCGCCGTGTCGGCCTCCGGTGCCCAATCCGGTTTCTCGCCCGCGATCGCTCCATCGGTGCCATGACAATGCGGTTCTTGAGGTGGATCGGGCCTAGACCATAGGGGTCTAATAGACAGGGCATGGAGATAGCTCCATTGGTCGGGAGGTGATTTGGTGCGCCATGTAAGGTAATTCTTGTTGTCGGCGCCCATTAGATGGCCTCCAATCGACTCACTGTTGCAACTGGCAGCGGATGGGCACACGTTTTGATGGTGTCGCGGAATTCGTCGCCGTGACGCGATTGGGTAGTTTCACGGCGGTGGCTGCAGAGCTTGGCATGACCAAGTCCGCCGTCGGACGGGCGGTGTCGCGGCTTGAGGCCCGATTAGGCTCCAAGTTGCTACACCGAACGACACGTCGTCTGATCTTGACGCCGGCGGGAGAGGCTTGGCTCGAGCATTGCGTCGCAGCACTCGCCGAACTCGACCGCGGCGAGAACGCACTCATACTCGCTCGGGACACGCCAGGTGGCGAAGTGCGGATCGATCTGCCTACAGCGTTCGGCCGGCTGCTTGTGATGCCGGTGCTGCTCGAAGTGGCTGAACGCTATCCGGCACTGCATCTCAACGTGAGTTTCACAGACCGACCGGTCGACCTTTTTAGCGAAAACATCGACCTCGCGGTACGAATTGGCAATCTTGACGACTCCGCCGAGTTGCTCGCACGTCAGATTGGAGTCCAGCACCTGGTGATCGTTGGAGCGTCTAGCTATATCGCAAAGCGAGGCGTTCCTCGGTCCCTGGCCGATCTTAAAGTTCACGATTGCGTCGTCGGGCGACGGCAAGGAAATCGCGTTGCCTGGTTGCTGAAGCAACCGGATGGTTCGATCGCACGGTACGTTGTTTCCGTCAAACATGAAATCCAGGATTTCGAGATGGTGCAGGAGGCAGCGCGGGCAGGACACGGCCTGGCGCAGCTTCCATCATGGATGGTTCAAGATGACATTCGGGATGGAAAGCTGCTGACGGTCCTAGATGGGATGTCAGGCGGCGAGGTGCCGATCAATGTCCTTTGGCCGCGTACCAAGGCTCTGCCGGCTAAGATAAGAGTTATGGTAGACGGTTTGGTTCGAGGGGTGCGCGAACTATCGACGGCTATCGCTTAGGCGATAGCGCATTTCACATTCTATTTTGTCCCATTCCACTCAACGGCTTTCCCACTCCATCATTTTAAGTCACTCAGTGCCGTCCACCACCGTGCGCGCGATACGGCAGAAATTTCCGATCTTGCGAGGAAATTCGCTGAAATCGTAAATTGGTGGCTTTCAGCGACAGTCGGCATCAATCGGTCGATGTTTGATGATCAGCAGCGCTCGTGGCGACATCAGCAAAGCCGGAAGATACCATCAGTGCCAACGACGACAGCCTTGAGCCGCCTCGACTCTTGCTTTCCGTGCTCGCCTCATTTGAAGGTTCCGTCAGAGAAAACGCCATCCAAACATAACGCGGAAGACCATTCGTCCTTCCATTGCGGAAAACATCAGGAGGACCACGCATCGCCCTCGCACGCAGGCTTGTTCCAGAGGGAGAGCCGTTGACCGCGCCGCCTGGCACTCAATCATTACTGAGTCCTGCCGCCTGTCCTACGTAGGCGCGGCGGCAGCCACCTCTCAATGGCGCCTACAATCTGCCGCTCGTTACGCTGCCAAAGCACGCCGAGCCAAACGACGCCTAGGCCAATCAACATGAGCACGAACGGGAATGCGAGGCTGTCCTTGAACACCTTGTAAGAGAGGTGGCCCAGATAGCCGGCAATTCCCAGTGCGCCGAATACGGTGTAGACGCGGCGACCGATCGCGACGCCAAACAGCAACATGGCGAGATTGATGAGGAAATAGATGAACTTGCCGATCTCGCTGTCGGAGCTCATGGCGGACAGTCCGCCCCAGAACGCAGCTACTCCGGCAAGGTGCAGCCAGAAGGCGTAGTCCTGCTGCGAGCGTTTAGCGCGATCAATCACAATAGCACCCGCTGCGATGGCAAGGCCGACGACGACCGACACCCACTTCCGGAATTCCCAATAGGTGTTCCAGTAGGCACTTCGCTGCTCGTACGAGAGCTTCGGGTCCTCGAGATCGATGCCGTAGAGCGACGTCTGTAGCAGCGGCGCGAGATCCATGCTCATATACCACAGGGTGACAGCCACCGGCATCACTGAGAACGGTAGCCGCCATAACCAGAGCACTGCGGCGCCGACGACGAGCGTGCCGAGCTCCATGATGATCCAGCGCCAGTCGATGTGCGTGTGATAGCTGCGGTAGGGCGTCTTGAATTCCCAATAGCCAAACGTGCGCTGGAGGCCGTAGATCGCGAGTGGAGTTGCCGCGACGATCAGCGCCGCCATAAGACCCGCCGGAATGGCAAGCTTCTGCTCCACAAAGTAGTGCGTAAGCCAAGCGGCAGCGGCCATTACGCCGAGGGCGACGAGGAGGAGGCCCAAACCGCCGAGTGTCTCCCATCCGAGTGTGACGAACGCCGAGATGCCGCCGATCGCAACCATGCCACCGAGGTAATAGAACAGATGGTTGAACGAGAACTGCGGGCTCCCGGCCTGCTCGGCCTCGAAGAAGGTCCAGAGCGCGCCCGCCTGGGCCTCGCTAATGATACCGCGTTGGGTGGCAGCCTCGAGCTGGCTCCGTTCAATGCGCATGGGAAGAACCGAGTGTCCACGACCAAGACCACATTACCACACGAAGTGGTTGCAACAGCAGCCAGTGACCCAGCACTACCAGCAATCGCCACAAACGTAGTTGTCGGGCCGACACTAGTTCAGCCGCAAAGCAGGCTAGGCTCATCGCCGAGGTCGGAAACCGGCACACTTTCGCCATTAAATGGTCGATCCAAGGCCGCTTCACTTCAACCGGACCACCACCTTACGGGCGCTTTTGACCTGAAACGGATCAAGACGAAGGGCATTCTATTGGGTCGCGAGATTAAAGTGGCGGATGATGCATTGGGCATTTGCTTCGGCGTCATTCGCCGCACTGTCCAGCACAAGACAGGCTGCTCGCGGAACCGCACAAATTTGGTGCCGGCCCACGAATTCTCGAACACTTCGCTCCGAAGCCATCTTTTTCCTGGCGACCCTGTCTGAGTTACCGACGCGACGGATGATCTCCTCGGTTGAGCACTGCAAGAATACTGGAAGCAATTCTCCACCGTGCCTTTGAGCTATCGCCTCGAATTGTTCGAACGTCAGCAAATCATTCGGGTCGACATACACAAAAGTCATCACCAAGAGTGGAACGGAATTTTCGGCGGCAGCGTCCAGGACCAGCATTCGCACCGCCTGGACTAGCTCCCAGAATCCCGGCGCCCCGAAGTCAAAGACGGTGCGGGCGACGTCGATGGCTGCGTGGTTGTCAAACAGCCGCCCATTCACCCGATTGAGCAGTGCTCTCGCAGTTGTCAGCTTTCCGGCAGCAGGGGCGCCGTGAATGAATAGAACCTTCATGCGGCAAACATAGCCGGCGCCGTGCCGCTAGTCATGGCGCGCTTTGGCACGAAGCGCCATTGCACTGATTTGCTTGAACTCATGCCCGGCATAGAGGCTGCTGCGGACATCGGTTGATGGTCGCATCGGCCCGCATGTGGGTCGGCCCGTGCCCCACAAGGGACATGCGGGTCGGGTCAGCTGATGCTCCACACTGCTGACCGAGACGAGTTCGCTGGCACGCTGAACCCGGATAGCGCAGGTGGCTACGGGCCGCTACGGCGAGCCCATGCTATCGCTTGCACAAGCTCGAGGCGGGCAAAAGTTCCTACCGCATCCGGTAAGGGGGGCTTACCCCTCACGATGGCATGCAGCCGCGCCTTCCTATTTGCCGACACACCGGGGTGCCCGGCAGCAAGATCGGGAGCATCTCGCAGGCAACTTAGATTGCTCAGACCATTCGCGACACCAGGCGTTGGCGCGCACGGTCTGCGGGGTGAGTGGTCAATCCTGCCAACAACGCCACCCGTGCTCGCCCGCGCCGAAAAGGTTTCTCGTCGCTCACGTCGGCCACCTTCCCGCCACCAGCTCATTGTGGTTAGGCAAGGGATCCTTGAGATAAGCTACGAGGCGGCGCGTGCTCCTGGCCTGCCGTTTTGCCGCGGGCACGGGCGCCCCGACAACGAATTTGCGTGCGCCGAGACCAACATTTGGCCAAATTGGTATCGCTTGCAAGCGACTGGCAAATGCAGTGCTGAAAAATGGTGGGGCCACTTTGCGCCTGGCTATAGCCCTTCTCCTGTGCGTCCTGGTCCAGCTGTCTCAGTCAGCGGCACAGGAGAAGGGCAGGCGGGCCGGCGAGACCGCCGGTCCCAAGCCGGTATTTCGCGACTGCGCAGACTGTCCCGAGATGGTCCTGGTGCCGGCAGGCGAGTTCATAATGGGGTCGCCGCCAAGCGAGCGGGGCCGCAATCCCGATGAAGGCCCGCAACGCAAGGTGATCTTTGGGCAGCCGTTTGCGGCTGGCAAATATGAGGTGACCTTTGCGCAATGGGATCAGTGCGTTGCGGCGGCCGGCTGCACGCACAAGCCGGGCGACAACGATTGGGGCCGTGGCAAGCGACCCGTCATCAACGTATCGTGGGGAGATACTCAGCAGTTCACCGCCTGGCTCACCAAGAAGACCGGCAAACCCTACCGACTTCTGACGGAGGCCGAATGGGAATATGCTGCGCGCGGCACCACCGTGGCGATCGAGCGGGCACCAGCATTCTCGACGGGCCTTACCATCAATCCCAATCAAGCCAATTACGACGGCAACTTCGTCTATGGAGGAGGCGCCAAGATGGGAATCTACCGCCAGAAGACCCTCGAGGTCGGCTCCTTCAAACCCAATGCCTTCGGTCTTTACGACATGCACGGCAATGTGTGGGAGTGGGTCGAGGACTGCTACAAGGACAGCTACGCCGGTGCCCCAACCGACGGCTCGGCCGTAAAGGCATCAAGCTGCAAGCTGCGCATCTTGCGCGGGGGTGCGTGGAACTATTACCCGCAGCTCCTTCGTTCTGCTTATCGGTATGCCAGTGCACCCAGCGTACGCATGGAGAATGCTGGCTTTCGCGTCGCCCGCTCGATGCACTAACCTCGACCCTCGGAGATGAACCGCATGTTCTCCAGGATTGTTCTGCGGCCGGCCAGCGCCAGACTGGCCATCGCTGCCATTGCCCTCGTCATGGGCGCGACCCACAGCGAGCCGGTTCGTGCGCAATACGGCAGATACGACGGCCCTTACGGCGGTCCATCCAAGCAATACCGGCAATACGATTGGTATGGCGAGGACCGTGAGGCCTCTCCGAGCGAGGATCGCGGCGATATGGTGCCGTTCAAGCGCAGTGGGGTTCCGCTGCTGGCGGTGGTCGGACTCGATACGCAGCGCGTCAGCATCTACGACAGCGCCGGCCGGTTGCTGCACCGGTCTCCGGTTTCGACCGGACAAACCGGCTATGAAACGCCGGCCGGCATCTTCAGCGTGGTGCAAAAAAAGGCGGACCACAACTCCAACCTCTACGAAGACGGCAATATGCCTTTCATGCAGCGCATCACCTGGACCGGAATTGCTATGCACGGCGGCGTGCTGCCCGGCCATCCGGCCTCGCACGGCTGCGTACGACTTCCCGTCGACTTCGCCAGGCGACTGTTCGACCTAACCGACGTCGGCATGCGGGTGATCATCGTGCCCCGTGACATCACACTTGCCGAATTCGATCACCCGCACCTCATTAGATCGAATGCGGACCGTATCGAGGTGCCGGCGCGGCCGGTCAACAAATCCTCACGCGCGGGCGCCGATGCGCTGCAAATCCTCAGATCGATCGCCTCCTCCAAGGAAACCGAAGCGGAAGCTGTTCAACGCAAGGCCCGCGAGGCCAGACGCGCCGCGACGCGCACCTCTGACGCGGCCGCGGCTGCAACAAAGGCGTTAAAGACCGCGGAGGGTGCATATGAGCGCGCCGAGGCACAGTTGAAGGACGCTGAAAAGGCACTCGATGCTGCCCGCACGGGCGCCAAGCCGGAAGCAGTCAAGCGCGCGGAGACCGCGAAGGATAAGGCCGCAGCCCGGCTCACGGAGGCCGACAAGCAATTGCGGACGACCAAGGCTCAGACGCAGGCCAAGCTGGACGCCGTGCAAGCCTCGGAGGACGAGGCAAATGCCGCGGAAGCCGCCAGCGATGCCGCGCAGGACGTGGCAGCTGAGGCCAAGCGCAAGACTCTGCCGATTTCCGTGTTCGTCAGCCGAAAAACGCAACGGTTCTACGTGCGCCAAGGTTATGTGCCAATTTTTGAGGGGCCGATCACTATCCAGGACCACGAGAAGCCTTTAGGCACCTACGTCTTCACCGCGTTCGGCGAGGCCAACGAGCGCGTGCGGTGGGGCCTCATCTCTATGTACGTCGAGGGTAACAGCAAAGTTGCTGCCGAATTTGTCGCCGCCCGCGGCAGCGCGCACAAGGGGGAGGCCCGCGAGCCAACTCCGGCCGATGTCGCAGGGGCCAAAGCCGCCCTCGACCGCATTGCCATCCCGCAGGAGGCGATCCAGCGCCTCACCGATGTGGTGCTGCCAGGCTCTTCGATCATCGTCTCAGACGAGGGGCTTAGCATCGAGACGGGCAAGGATACCGATTTTGTGATCGTCATGAGCGGCGAACCGCAAGGTGCCCTCAAGGTGCGGCAACGCCAGCCCCCTGCCAACAGCTGGGGCGGTCCGTACGGCGGCTGGGGCAACTCGCCCTTCGGCGGTGGTTTGTGGAAATGGTGAGAGGCGCGGAGCAGCCATGGCAGCATAGCCGAGACCTCCACGACGGCTAGAATCCGGCGCGAGCTTCGTGGCGAGGACGGTCAATGAAAGTGTTCCGGCACGGTCGCGCCCGAGGGTGACTGTGGCTGCTCAAAGATCGCTTGGTGTTGTGCGCCGCACGACTGTGTCCGGGCGCTGCCTGATCCCGGGTTGCAGGGCGAGCCCTAGTCCCGGTGCCGCCGGCACGGTGATCCGGCCCTTCGCTACCGGTGGCAGCACGGTAACGAAGCGGTGGTACCAGCCGTAGTAGAAGGCGCGCACCATCTCCTGCACCCAGCAATTGCGCGCGTGCAGTGCAAGATGCGTCGAGACTGTCAGCGCCACCGGTCCCGTGCAGTCGTGGAACGCCACCGGCACGTGCCAGGCCTCCGCCATCGCCGCGACCTTGCGCGCCTCGCTCACGCCGCCGCCCCACGCCACGTCCATGATCAGCATTGACAGCGCCTCGAGCTCAAGCAAGGCGCGAAAGTCAGCCCGCCCTCCGCGCGTCTCGCCGGCGGCGATGGGGACCCGCGTGGCGCGCGCCACCTCGCCGATCGAATGGAGGTGGTCCATGAACACCGGATCCTCCACCCACATGGGCTGCAGCGGCTCAAGCGCCTGGGCGATCTTGATCGCCTGCGGACGGCTCCACAGCGAGTGAAGTTCGGCGGCGATATCCATTCGGTCGCCGACGGCCTTGCGGATCTTCTCGAACGGCACCAGCGCACGCCGCAGGTCGTCCGCATCGATCCAATGGCCCGACGTGCGCTCCGCGGCGTAGTCGAACGGCCAGATCTTCATGGCCGTAATACCCTGCTCCAGCAGCGACACCGCTAGTTCGTCGGCGCGGTTCAGAAACGCCTCGAGGTCTTCGTACTGCCCTTTGGCCGCGTTGAGGCCGAAGTTATCGGTGCCCTGGGTGGGCCGCGTCTGCACGTAGGAATAGCCCGCGCACGTATTGTAGACCTTAATCTCCTCGCGTACCCTTCCACCAAGCAGGTCGCACAGCGGCAGCCCGACGCTCTGCCCCAGGATGTCCCACAGTGCGATGTCGATCGCCGAACGGCCTCGCATCTCGGCGCTGGCGCCCGTGAAGCCGACGTAGCCCGTCAGATGCGCCTGGTGCGCTTCGATGTTGCGCGGGTCCTTGCCGATCAGATAGGGGGCGACAATTCCGTGGATATGTCCCTCCGCCGCGGCCGGGCCATAGAAGGTCTCGCCCAAGCCCGTAACGCCCTCGTCGGTCAAAACCTGCACCCACAAGAGGTTAGGAAACTCTCCGACGCGGATGGTCTCGATGGCGGTGACCTTCACAAAGCCCCCTTGTCTGCTCACGGTGTGGCCATTCTCGCTGCCGCCCCGGACCTCGCCTGGTGGAACCCGTGGCCGACAACGCGTAGTGTATCACGAGGCAACCGCAGCCCCACACAGGGCTGGCCGAGCAAGGACGCAGATCACATAAACGCTTCGGTGGGCCGTACCGACCCGCTCGCATACATGCGCGCCCATTCGGGCCGGTTATTTTCGCGTGCTTTGCGGGCAGCCCGATCCCAGTTGTAGGCGAGCGCAAATATCTCGGCCGACCCGTCATGGGGCGTATGCCTCTGACCCTCAAAAAGGCGGCGACCCGACCGCCGGGCATGAGCACCCCGCTATGGGACCGGGCACCATACCTGCTGCGCCATCGAGGTCAGGTCTATGGTTCAGGTATTCACCCGGCGCATACGCGTCATGGGTATTCACGATCGACCAACTTCGCCGCGGTCGCCATGGCAAAAATGTCTATGCCGAACGGCTGATCGGCTCGAGCCGACGGAAATGCGTCGATCACGTCGTGGTGTTCGGAGAACGGCACCTTCGTCACGCGTTGCTATTGGAGCTGAACTACTACAACGAAGTGCGAACACATCGGTCGTTGGGCAAGGACGCTCCAGTATCCCGTGCACACCAAGTATGGACAGCCCTGTGACGAGTTGCCGATCAAAGCCCACAGAGGTTCTTGGACCTGCTGCAAGACTACGGTGGTGGCTGACGGTAATAATACCCGGCATGTCTACCACCGTCGATCAGGTGATTAGGAACGTTTGCGCGCAAGTATAGCGACACGAGAAAGCCGGTCGTTGCTCTGCTAAGATTGCCGTAGTCTCGAGGAATCGCTGCTGACCTTCGAAGGTCTCATTGCCTTCAATCGAACGCAAATCCGATTCTCGTTTGTATCGCGCGGCTCGCCAACCGGCGGCGTTCGCAGCCATGCTCTGTGTACGGTCTACGACGCGCTCGACCTCGAACCCGGCGTGGTCCAGTAACGCTTCATCCACCCCCGCCGGAACAAAACGAACAGGCCTATCGAGGCGCGGATCGCAATTTCTTTGTTGGTTATCTGCCCAGTTAGGACGATCGGGTCGGTGAACAATAGGAGCCCGCCCGGTTTCAGAACGCGGCGCCACTCATCAAGAACGCGTGGTCGATCGGGTAGGTGATTGATGGCATCGATGCAGATGACGGCGTCGAAGCTTGATTTCTCGAAAGGAAGGCGCTCGGCGGCATCACCCTGGCGGAAATCGGCACGTGCCTCAAGGTGCCGTTGCTTTGCACTCGCGTTAGCGTTCGTGATGCCGTCGCCGTGCAGATCCAGCCCGGAGACGCAGCAGCCGGTCTTCTCCGCAATCCGCATGGTCGGTCTACCCGAGCCGCACGCTACGTCTAGCAGACGGCTTGATGGAGAGAGCCTCAACCAATCAATAAAGAGGTCCTGCTCTTCGGCCGTCAACCATCCTGTCTGGCCGATGTCGTCGCCGAACGCTTCCCGTCGAATGTCGGCATAGAGTGTGTTAGTCAGGCCACGATAGGCAGCACCATAGAGATCGACCTCGGATGAAATCATGGTCTGGGTTTCCGCTCAGCGGCCTACATACCAAATCGAGTCGAGACTAACGTAGCAGCGAATCTACAAGAGAAGATAGAGCGCCGCCCACTTCGCGAGTACGGTACGGCCGCCAAGAAATCACGGCTCAGTGATGAACGTCTCTCGCCTCCTCCTGCTTGTCTTGAGTGTATAGCGGGTCGATGGACTGGGCTGTGGACCACGGAGTGAGTTTCAAAGGCCGGCGACGGTCCAAGGGAAACCGAAACCTACCACGGCGTGCCAGACGTCACGTGCCACAAACCGAGGGAGCAAGCGGCGATTTCGCGAACGCTCTCTGAACGGCCGACGATGCATCCATCCCTTTGCATAGATAAGAATCTTCTTTGGCGGATCCAGGCATGCCCTTGGCCAGGAACTATGTCAGCCAGCTTGCGCCCTCATCTCACTGGCGCTTCGATGACGATGTCCTTCGAAAAAGTGTAGTGCGTCCGTGACGTCGGTGCGGCTAGCTCGTCCTGCGCGGCAACAATTTCGTGCACCACCAAAGCCGTCTCGCGATCTACGAGGATCGTCATCCTGAGCTCCTGTTGCCGCACAACCGATGGTTTTGCCTTCGAGGGCTCGAGAGTTGCGTGCGCAATCGTGACCAGCGGCTTTGGATTGTAGCGCGCTTGGTAGCCGAGGTAGGTCTTGCCGGAAAACTCGACCACCCCGAGACAGGTAACGGGTACTCGCTCAGGGGCATCACCGAAGAGAGCGGCCAGCGTGCTTCCCGCCGGTGATTCGTACCATCCGCTCTGACCGTGACGTGCCCACACCCGCGTAGCGATCTTAATCGCCTCAAGCCAAATTCTGCCGAGGCTGTCGATAAAGACTACGCGGCGGCGGTCGGGTGGAACAAACTCATAGGTACTGGCGTCGCTCTTGCGGCCCTCGACAACCGATACCGTTTCCGCGCGGTACGGCCCCCTTGTCTCCAGCCGCTGATAAGCGGCGTCGACATCGCGCCAGCAATCGGGTGCCGTGTCGGAACAACCACCAATAGCAACACAGAAGCTTGCGGCTGCGCCGAGAGTCAGCCTGCGTTCTCCCACCACTACTCCCATAGTTTTGCTCTTGAAATTGAGATGCGTGAAGCCTCTTTTGGATTACTGCAATGCTGCACGCGCTTTCAGGCCCGAGAGTTTAACTGTATTCGAACCCATCGGCACGCACCTGCGTTCACCTGACTGATGCGGCAGTTGATTTCGTAGGGATCTCGTAACACTTGCGCAGGTCTCCGACAAAGTGAGCCCCACGATCATGAAAAACTGAGTGAAGGTCAGCGCCACCTCGCGGCCCGAGTGGCGCAAGTTGTCGACGGAGCGGAAGCGGGAAAGGGCGGCGTGCCAGAAGATGTCGACGGGCTGCCCCGGCAACAGCTGGTGCGTGTGGATGGTGGGGGCGCCACCCGGCAGCACGATCCGCTCGGGAACTTCCAAGCCGCTAAAGGTGACGCTGCCAAGCACGAGCCTGGTATCCGCCTTGTCATCTCTCCAACGGAAAAAGGGGTCTTTGCCTGTGCGAGAGCGACAGTGGAAGCTCCACGCAGCTGCCTGACTTCAAAAAGTTCCGCGAAGCCGAGACGCCGGCAAGCACTACAAGACCTACTTCAAGCCGTCCTTAGAGCAGGTGGCTTGACAGCCCACACGGTCACGAGCGCCCGAGGAACCTCAAGTAGAAGGCTCCGAACACCAGAACCATGCCGACATTGACCATGAGCCGTTCCCAGAATCGGTCTCTGAAGAACATGACATCTACGCCGACTATGATCGCTACCATCGCGACCACGTAAAGAACGACAGATACCTGTCTGTGCATTTCAGTCCCCTTCGGCTACGCCGCCTCTGGGCGCCGAGCCACAAAAGCGGGCTCAGATTTCAAACTCAGAGACTACCAGTCCAGGCCACGCCAGAGTTTAAGATAGGCGCAACGCCGGGGGATCGGGGTAGTGAAACGCTTATTCGATTGGGCAGGCAAGGCCGCGCAGGGGGTTGCACTTATCGGTTGCCGCCAGCGGCGCCGCGTTTTGACACGATCTGATGCTCCAGTGGGGGATCGGGCCTTGCACGGGCGTTACAGAGGGGATTGGTCATGTATCGCACGCTAGCCCTGGCCGGCGCGCTTATTAGCGTTTTTGCCGCCACCCGCGCGGTTGAGGCCCAGCCCCGCGTGGAGGTCGGCATCCTCAGCTGCGCGGCGCGTTCCACGACCGGCACCATTTTCGCGTCCAGCAAATCCCTCTACTGCCAGTTCCAGCGCCCGGGACACCTTGAGTTGTATCGCGGCCGGATTGACCGCTTCGGTCTCGATCTTGGCAGCACCGGCAAAACGGCGATCGCGTGGGCCGTGCTGGCCCCCACCGCCAACCCGCCGCCGCGCTCGCTTGCTGGCACATACGGCGGCATCGGGGCGGAGGCGACGGTGGGTTATGGCATTGGCGCCAACGCCCTGATCGGCGGCTCGCGCCGCGGCTTTATTCTGCAGCCCTTGAGTGTGCAGGCCCAGACCGGCCTCAATATCGCGGCGGGCGTCCGGTCGCTGGTGCTCAGCGCAGACTGAAGCCGATTGCAGCTGCGCAGCGCTAAAGGTGTTCCGGGCGCAAACTGTCGCCCGCACGGGGTCTTTCTGGTTTCTCGTGGCGCCTAAACTGGATGCCGGCTTTGGGCAGTGGTGGATGTTGCCGGTGATCGTGGCCATGGCATTTTGGGACAACTTTCTCAGGCGTTAATTACGTGGCCCAGCTTTCTCGAACACCCGCCGGCGCGAGCGCAAGCAACCGGAGCTTCTCATCATGCCAGTGACCGTACGCGCGGCGCCAATTCTACAGGTCAGCTGGATGCTAGATGGGACGGCGTCGGGCAGGGTCAGAGCTGTGTCAGGCCACCGTCTACAATGATCTCTGATCCGGTCATGAACGAGGAGTCTCCGCTCGCTAGAAACAGCGCGACGTTTGCCACCTCCCGGACCTCTCCGAAGCGATGCATGGGCACCTGGGCTTCAATTCCTGCCGCGGCGTCCTTCAACTCGGCCTGCGAAAGCCCGAGTTTACTGTGGAACGGTGTGCTGATCGGCCCTGGGCTGACCGCATTCACACGAATGCCGCGGGGTGCCAGCTCCGCCGCCAGTGATCGCGCTAGCGATCGTACCGCCGCCTAGGTGGCGGACAGGATCGATGTTGGGAGGCGGCATCTGGCAGGGCAAGCAGATTGTGCCGCAAGCCTGGCTGCGGCAATCGACGACGCCCTCGGTCATCATTGAAGGGATCTATCGCTATGGCTGGCACTGGTACTTGGGCGAGATCGCGATCGGAATTCCAAGCCGCACGGAGCGCCTGATCATCGGAGCGGGTTGGGGAGGCCAGCGTCTGTTTCTCATGCCCGCACTCGATCTAGTGGTTGCCATGAATGCCGGCAACTATCGAAAGCCTGGCCCGGAGCAACGGCGCATTGCCAACGTAGTGCTGACCGAGCTGGTGCTGCCTGCCATCACTTGATGATTTGTCTTGTTCTCAACGTTCCACGGGCGATTGCATCGAAGCAGAGCCACGACCGCTTCCCGCTCGTGGCGAGGGATTATCCCGCGTACGCACGCGACGTCGGAATCCAGGCGCCGAACCCTCATATCTCCTATGGGCGCGCTGAGCACGCCCGCAAAGTGCTGATCAATAGGCTGTGTTGCTGCGTCGCCCCAAGGGCCGGAGTCGGACTTCCCGTCCTGGCGTTAGGGATGTTTGCCTGCTGGAACGCGGGTTAAGACGATGGGCAGGAAGCGGAATGGCGCTGCGCACTCGAAGCGACCGCCCGCCTCGACGACATACCGGCCATGAGATCCAGCCGCAGCGGCAGGCCATCGTGTGGGCGCCTCGCCTCACGGCGGTGCCACGCGAACGGCGGTCGAGACGCGCAATGCACGTGACCGCCGCCATCCGTCATGTCTGTCCTACATCTCCTTCCTATTCAACTGATTGGCGAGGTATTCGGCTTGCCGGATAGCGAGCGCCACGATGGTCAACGTCGGGTTCTCGGCGCCGCCGGTCGTAAACTGGCTGCCGTCCGAGATGAACAGATTGGCGACGTCGTGGGCCTGGCCGTACTTGTTGCACACTCCGTCCTGCGCCTTCTCGCTCTGGCGGCAGGTACCCATGTTGTGGGTGCTGGGGAATGGCGGCAGCTCGAATACCTGCGTGGCGCCGAGCGATTGGTAGACCGCCGTTCCCGCCTTGTAGGCGTGGTTACGCATGGCAGTGTCGTTGGCGTGGTCCTTAAAGTGCACCACCGGCACCGGCATCCCGTTCTTGTCCTTTTCCGTGGCATGCAGCGTGACCCCGTTGCCCGACTGCGGCAGGTCCTCGCCGACGAGCCACATGCCGGCGAAATGATCGTACATCTCGATGACCTTGGCGTACTGGGGACCCCACGCGCCCGCAATGGTGTTGGACGCCACGCCGGCAAGGCCGAAGCCGGGCAAGGTCTCCATCTCGTAGCCACCGGCGAAGCCGCGGGACGCATCGTGGCGGGATTCATCCTTAATGATTCCCGCCATCTGGGTGCCCCGATCGAAGTTCACCCGCCCGGGCATGATGGCATAGACCGTGCCCGTCATATGACGCATGTAGTTGCGTCCCACCTGACCCGAGGAGTTGGCGAGCCCGTTCGGGAACTTCGACGTCTCCGAATTGAGCAAAAGCCTCGGCGTCTCGACCGAATTGCCGGCGACGCAGACGACGCGCGCCTTCTGCTCCTGCAGGGTCCCAGTCTTATCGGCATAAACGACGCCGGTGACCTTGCCGCTAGCATCGTGGTTGATCTTTACCACCATGCTGTCCTGTCGGATCTCGAAATGACCGGTACTCTCCGCCTTCGGGATCTCACTGTAGAGCGTCGACCATTTAGCGCCGATGGCGCAGCCGGACATGCAGAAACCGATCTGCCGGCAGGCAGGCCGACCATCGCGCGCCTCGGCGTTGATCGCCATGTTGCCGGTGTGGACCTGAGTATATCCGACGCGCTTGGCGCCAGCCGCCATCACCTTGAAATTGTTATTGCCAGGAAGACGCGGGATGTTGTGCGTGCCGGTGACGCCCAGCTTGTCTTCGGCGCGCGTATAGAAGGGCTCGAGCTCTTGCAGCGTGATCGGCCAGTCGAGAAGGTTGGCACCAGCGATATTGCCGTAGACGGTGCGCGTGCGAAACTCGTGCTCCTGGAAGCGCAGCGACGCGCCAGCCCAATGCACCGTTGTCCCGCCAACGGTCTTGCAGACCCAGAGCGGCAGTGACGCGTTGAGATCGCCGGTGCCGATGCGCTTGTCGAGCCAACTCAGGCGGCCGAACATGGTGGCGTTGTCATTGACGATGTCGGTGATGTCGAGCCGCGGTCCCGCCTCCAGACACACAACATTGATGCCGCGCTGGGCGAGCTCGTTGGATAGCGTTCCGCCGCCAGCGCCGGAACCGACCACCACGACGACTGAATCATCCTTGAGATCGAATGCTTTGGCCATTGATCGATCCTCCGGTCACGAGTTGGGCAGCCAGCCGATGTCGTCGAAGCCGCGGTTGATGTAGCCGCCGTGCTCGACGGACGACCCTTCGAAGCCGAAGAAGCGGCAGACCAGCGGATTGCCGTAGAGGTTGTTGATCGTTGCCGTACGCATGGTGGAGAAAAACTCGCTAGCCTCCACCGTCTTCAGCACCGCGCTGCGGGCACCGTTGCTCAGTTCGACCCAACGGATGCCGCGCTCAGCATCGAGCCGCGCGACACCGTCAGCAAGAAGCTTGCGCAACGCGGCGTCGCTTGCCGCCTGCTTGTCGACGGCGTCGACCACGGCCGCGTAGTACTGATCCCCGAGGCGGTCGTGTGGGAACAACTGACGCGCCATCACGAGCAACGTCTGCGCCGTATGCGCGTCGATCGTCGTTGGGGACAACGCCCAGGAATAGTCCGGAGCGAATATGACGGAGCCACTCGTCGCCAATCCCGCGACGATGAAACCGGTGCTGTACAGGAATTCCCTGCGGTTAGGTGCATCTGCCTTCATCGGAGTCCTCCCTGATGAGGCCCGCTCGCCAATCCGTATCGACGTTGCGATAATTGAGCGGCCTGCCAAATTCTAGACCCGGCGTCGAGCAATTTGAAGGCAAAACCGGCGCACCAACCGAAACGCGCGCATAAGGCAGCAGCCCTTATGTGCGAGCCTTGCTAGCTTGCGCGGGCAGTTACCGACCGCAGCTGACGCAAGCCAGGGTTTCTCCCGATGCGGGACGCATCGGTGGAAGGACAGACAATCCGGCAAAACCGAAACTTGCAGTAGGAGAGGCGCGCCCTGTGCATCGATTAAAGCCGGATCGGCATTTTCTCAATCAAATCACGATTACCGACGACTGCGCGCCGAACTCGTCGCTTCTTCTGATCCAAAACAAAAAAAGGGCTGAAGTCGTTTTTGCTTCGCCCCTGACGGTCTGCACCCGATAGGCCCCTCGATTTGCGCGTCGGAACCCGTGACTAAGCACGCTAGCCTTATCGACTGTTTCGGGGGCACGTTGGCAATTCTATTGCCGACGAATTGCTAAGAGGGATATCGGACGATGAAGCCGAGGGCGGCTTCTGTGCTATTACCCCTTGTGGCTCAATGGCACGTTGGTTGCACCATGAATGCAAATATGCTTGGAAAATTCGGAGATGCGGACAAGGCGTATCCGGGCGCCAAACGTCCGGCCTCGGAGATCTCAAAAAATGCGCCTAATTGTATGTGTGCTGCGCAGCTAGTTGCATGAGGTCGTTCCGGTCACAAACGCAAAAAGACCCGCCCTCCGAAGAGAGCGGGGCTCAATGTGATGGTCGGATGCCGAGCGCAACCCTGTACGCACAATGGGCGTACCTCTTCTGTGTTCTGGACAGGCTCTGGTGTCGACCCTAACGTTGGGGCCGTGGCCTCGACATTGACGGTGGGTTTTTCGGTTCCACCAGAAGACAGCCATCGCCTCCGCCGAGGCCGCACCAGGGGAGCTTCCCTCCACTCCATGACGGGCGTTTCGCTCGCTGCCATGACGGGTGTTTCGCTCGCCCGCCGGGGCCTTGGTCGAAGCAGCGGCTTGCATGGAAGCCGTCGCCTCAGCCTCGGTCTCGGCACAATGCAAAAAGCCCGCCTCCCGGCGAGAGCCGGCCCGAAAATGTAACGGTCGGCCGACAGTTTTAGAAAGTCTGCAGGTCGGCCGGCATGTACATGGCGCCGCCGTCGAATTGAGCCGTCGCCGCGACGTGTTGGTTAGCGCACGCGACCTGCCAGGCGACGGCCTCGCCGAGGCGGTACCTCCACGAACTGAGCGGTCTCGTTACGCCCGAGGGACAGCCCGCCAGGAGTTGAGCCTCCGTGTTTTCGCCATGCACGCTGGCGTTTGGCATGTCATAGCAGTGACCAAACAAGGTCCTGCCGGACTGTAGTTCCTGATAGTAGAAACCATGGTGCACGCCGGGGCAGGCGACTTGCTCGATCGTTAAACGCGTGGGCAAACGCCGCTCTCGCGCTAAAGGTGCGCCCCTCTCAAACGCTTTCGCGCACAACGAACAGTGGTGCGCCGACTTCAAGGGCGAGTTCAAGCCGGTAACGGCAGATACTGGCATGAGCGCACGCGTCTCACCCTCAAATAGGAGGCAACCCCACCGGCGGGCATGAACACCTTGCAGCAATAGGCCCGCTTCGATGACTTGGTGGATGAGTTCAATGCGGAGAAGCCACAGGAGGCTGAACCTGGCATGCCGCATCTTGGTGCATCTGTCCCCGTCTCCCGGAAGGTGCCGCGGGCGTCGCCGTGTTGCTGATCGGTCTTATGCCATTCGTTTCAGTGAACTGACCGCGCACCAGCGCCGACGCTGAAAACGCCGCGCATTTGAGGACAAGGAAATGCTGGACCAATAAGATCACCGTGGCAGTGAAGACCTAGTTGTTTTCCGCCCTTCGCGACCCATGGTGGTTGGCACTTACCCCCAAAAGGGAGTAGCCTAACGGACGGTCGTTAGGACGAGATTTTGATCTCCTTATCGTACTACCTGGCGCCCAAGTGGTCCCCAGTCGTCGTCCCGACCAGGAATGGGGTCACAATTCTGCCGAGGGAGGAGCGAATGATGCAATCCGGCCAATTCTGGATCATGACTGCGGCCGCGACGTTGCTGCTCAGCGCAACCGCAACGCATGCGGATACGACGTCCGTCAAGGCATGGCAGGTCGTCCGCATCGCGAAGACTGGCGCGCACTGCGTCGAAGACAAGAACTGCATGAACCGCATGCACCCGGCCATCAAGCCGGTCAGTCGGGCCAACCCTGGTCAGCATATCGTCTTTGAAACGCGCGACGCCTTCGACTCCGACTTCAACCTCAGCTCCAAGCCTGAGGACGTGTCGGCGGCCGATCTCAATCTCGTCCATCCGCTGACCGGT
>Ga0081540_1000042_pt1 | contig 134801 bp, 120 predicted proteins | sample TabmetS2T1R1_FD_71024 | JGI IMG/M metagenome (GOLD analysis project Ga0081540, IMG submission 71024) | Tabebuia heterophylla rhizosphere microbial communities from the University of Puerto Rico - S2T1R1 | ecosystem: Host-associated > Plants > Roots > Rhizosphere ... | reverse complement strand
CGGGCTACTACCTACGCGTTCTGTGGACGTCGATGCCCACGGTGACCCTGGTGATGGTTCCGGCAGTGCTCCTCGGCGCGCTGTGGGCGCCGGCGCTCGCGGCGACGGTCGCGGTCTTCCTCGGCGTGCACAGCGCCATCCCTCACAAGGAGCTCCGCTTCATCCTCCCCGTGCTTCCCGCGGCGATGGCCCTCGCCGGGGTGGGCCTCGCGGTTGCGGCGACGCGGGTGGATCGCCGGCTGCCGGTGGCGCTCGCGCTGGTCGGGACGATCATCTCCGGCGCGAGGTTCCACACCCTCACCTTCGGCCAGCTGGGGGCCTACGAGGGACAGCGGGACACGGTGAGCGCCTACGACGACTTCGGCCCGGTGAACCGGCTCCTCCTCGTGGCCAGCGGGCTCCCAGGACTGTGCGGCCTGAAGGTCGAGGCGACGCACATCGCCTGGGCCGGCGGCTACACGTACTTCCATCGGGACGCGCCGATGTATTCGCACCTCGGGCCGCCGCGCGGGTCGCGGCTGTACGACGTCGTGCTCACCGCTGTGTACGCCGTCCCGCCGCAGGCAGTGCTGGCCCGGGACGGCCCGCTGGTGCTGGCCAGGCTCTTCGACGGACCCTGCACGCCGGATCCGTCGTACCGCCCCGACCTCCCCTGAGCGGGATTTCCGGGACCTTGCCGGCGGTGAGTTTCGGGACCGGAAGTTCCCCTGTACCCTCCACCGACAGTTCCGCATCTGAAGGGGGGAGCGATGGCCCGGCGGATCCTTCCGTGGCTGCTGTTGGCGGGGGTGACCCAGGCGGGGGACCTGCCCACCCGGCTCGAGATGCGCGACGTGGAGCTCCCGGTGAGGGTCATCGATACGCCGTCGGGACTTCGCATCGTCGCCGAGCACGATCGGAGCGCTCGCCGGGGCGCCGTGGTGGTGGTGGTCGACGCGGGGTCGGCGGACGACCCCCTGGGGAAGGAGGGCCTCGCGCACCTCGTCGAGCACCTCGCCTTCCGTTCCCGGCCCGACGGAAAGCGCCCGTTCACGGACCTGCTGGACCTCGCCGGAGCAGGAGCCTGGAACGCCTTCACCGAGCACGACCTCACGACCTACTTTTCGTCCGGTGCGATGGCCGCCCTTCCGGCCCTCCTCCGGCTGGAGGTCACCCGCGCGCTGGACCCGCTCCACGGCGTGGACGCTGCGACCTTTGCCGTCGAGCGCGAGGTGGTCCGGAACGAGCTTCGGCAACGCAACGAGCAGGGCGAGGTGAGCGCGGTCGACACCGAGCTGGCAGCGGCCCTCTACCCGCCCGGCCACCGATACGCCCGACCGGTCATCGGCACGGAGGCCTCCTTGTCGAAGCTCACCCTCGAGGACGCGCAGGCCTTCGTCCGCGAGCGCTACCTGCCGCCCCGGATGACCCTGGTCATCGCCGGGGACGTGCCGCCGCAACAGCTCGGGAAGCTGCTCGACGACAACCTTCCCCGGAGCCTGCTCGAGCCTTTGCCCGCCGGCGCAGCGGCACAGGGCTCGCGAATCGCCGGCCCTCCACCGGTGCCGGACCTGCCGCCCGGCCCGCAGATCAGGCACATCGCAGCGCCGGGTGACACACCGACGCTCGTCATCGGATGGTCCCTTCCCCAGGGCTTTGGCAAGGACGGTTACCTCGAGCAATTCGCGGCCATCGTGCTGGGTGCAGCCTCGGAGTTCGCGTTCAAGGACGACGACATCCTCGACATGCAGACGTCCCTGGACCGGGAGCGGTTCGGCTCGACGCTGGTGCTCACCGTCACCCTCGCCTCTGGGAAGAGCCCCGAAGGGGCGATGGAACGGGTGCTCGATGAGGTCTACAAGACCTGGGCGCAACCGGAGGACCGTCTCGACAGCGCAGCAGTGGCCCGTGCGCACCAGTTCCGGCTGAACCACCTGGAGCGCTTCGCCGCGGTCAACCTCGCCCGGACCGCCGAGTCGCTCATCGACCGAAGCCTCAGCCGGGCGAGGTTCACCCACCTGACCGGAGACCCGGTCTACCTGAGGTCCGAGCTCGCGGCGATCACCGCCCTGGGTGCCGGTGAGATCTCGAGCTTCGCCCATCGCTGGTTCGGCCGGAGCCGCGCGCGAGCGGTGTACGTCGACCCGCAGGGCGCCTCCGGATCCCGCGAGGGGTCGGTTCCTTTCGTCTTCTCCCCCTCGGTCCAGCGCATCGCTGTTCCCCGGGAGGCGCTCGAGCGATTCATCGTCGGGCCCGGGGCGGCGACGACGACCTTCCGCCTCCCGACGGATCTGGAGGTCGTGCTGGCGGCGCGCGGAGCGGCTCCGGTCGTCGCGGTCACCCTGGTGAGCCGGGGCGGACGAGCCGACGCCGAGCCGCTCGGGGCCGCGGAGGTCACCCAGATCTCGAGCTCGGTGCGGGACACCCGGGACGCGTTCGGGGGATCGATCGGGGTCCTCTCCGGCCGGTGGACCGAGCGTGGCTCCCGGGTGTTCCAGCTCGAGGCAGCGAACGGAAATCTGGAGAACGCCCTCGCGATGCTTGCCAGGACCGCCGAGTCGCTCCACGGCTTCGACTCGCCGAACGTGGGCTATCACTTCTGGCACAAGGAGCGCTTCACCAAGCTCTTCGCGCTGGCCCGGGAGAGGGCGGAGCGGGAACTCCGGCTCGCGGTGTACGGCACGAGCACGCTCGGCCGGGCCGCAGGTCCCGCGGACCTGGATCGGGCCTCCGGAGGCGGCTGGAATGCGTGGAACGAGCGGACCCTCACGCCCGCGAACTCGGTGCTGGTGGTGAGCGGAGATCTGGATCCGGTCCAGGCCGAGGCGGCGGTGCGCCGGCAGCTCGGGAGCTGGAAGCGCGCCGGCGATCCGCTGGGGGCGTTGCCCTCAGCCCCCGGCGAGGACCGCGACGGACCGCGTATCCGGAAAAGCGCCCGCCCCGGAGCCCCGCTGACCGAGATCACTCTGGCCTGCGCGACTCCCGTCGAATCCGAGGTCGACCTGGCCGCGCTGGAGGTCCTCGCCGAAGACCTCCGGACGAGGCTGCATCAGACCGCCCGCACCACCCTGGGCGCGAGCTACGGCTTCGGTTCCCGGGTGCTGCTCGAGCGCGGGGTGGGAGAGCTCCGGGTGGTGGGCGACGTGGACGATCGGGGACTGGTCCGCGTCCTCGCGCTTGCGCGCCACGAGGGGCGTCAGCTGGGGGTCGGGGCGCTCCCTGCCGAGCGATTCGACCTCGCGCGGTGGCGGCAAGGCCTGCGCGCGGCGGCGGGACTGGAGCACGCCGACACGCTGGGCCGCGCCATCGCGCGGCTCAGGCTCTCCGGGCTCCCGGCGGACACCGCCGAGAAATACCCGGTCACGCTCACCCGACTCACGCCCGAGGACGTCACCCGCGTGGCCGGCCGCTGCCGCCGGACCGCCGTGGTGCAGATCCTCGGCGAGCCGGCGACGGTCGACCGAGCCGTGCAGTCGAGCGGAGGTGAATGACCGGGCGGCTGCCCGCGAACTGCTGCGCCGCGGTCGTTTCAGCACGATCGTGAGAGACACGCGGTGGCGAGAGCTGCTCAGGGAAGCGGCATGAGCTTCAGGTCGTAGGTGACGGTCACGGCGTCGCCGACCGTGATGTCCGCGAACAGCACCTTGGTCGACTTCACCACCACGCCGTAGTCGGCGAGCGCCACCGTGGACCGGCCGCGCACATGGAGCCCCGGGCCGTCGCGGACGACACGCACCAGCTCTTTCCTGTCGCGGGTCACTCCGTGGATCGTCCAGCGCACGTCGATCTCGACCCGGACCGGCTGCCCGGCCGCGAGAAAGGACAGGTCGTCGAGCGGACGACCCCCGAGCAGCTCGAGCCGGATGTCGGGGAAGGCCACCGACTCGGGGCCGCTCGCCGGCAGGCGGTTCTGCCCGTCGCAGACGTGCTCCTTGGGGAAGCGGCCGCCGGCGGCGTAGTTCAACCCGAGCGCCTCGCGCATGTGACAGTCGCGCGTGCTGCCATCGCCGTGGAGCCCGGCGATGGGGACGACGATGCTTCCCGAGCCCGTGGCGAGCGTCGCCGGGTCCAGCGTCACCTCGCCGCGGATCTCCTGCGCGGTCTGGGTGTGGCTGCCGAGGCTGTAGACGACCACGGCCTCTGCCTTGCTCCCCTCGGCGGGGGAGGCGACGCGGTACGTGCGAGGCTCGGCGACGGCAGCCGCGGGAAGGAGCAGGGCGAGCAGCAGCAGGGAAGCGCGGGTCACGGCCGGTAGGTAACCGCCGCGAAGAACAGCGTGGTGGACCGGCGGAACCGGTCGTTCCCGTCCTGCAACGGAGCTCGAGTCACGAGCTCGGTCACCACGTGCGATGCGCCGGCGCGCACGGCCACTCGCTCCCCGAACCACCAGGCCACGAAGTACTCCGAATCCAGGGTGCCCTTGTCGTTCCGGCCGAAGGCGAGGAGGTTCAGCGTGGGAGGCGAGGCCTCGGTCTGCACCCCGCCCGCGCTCACCGGGCGCGTCCGTCCGAAGCCCACCCCGACGACGTCGATGTTGGCGCCCAGCTCGAGGCCCGCCCAGACGCGCACCCGGACCGAGAGCGCCAGGTTCAGCGCCCCCGTCCGCACGCCCGAGACGGCGAGGGTCTCGGTCCGGCCCGCGGCGATCAGGTCCGCGTCCGCGGTGGAGAACTCGAGCCCGTCGCCGCCGAACACCCCGAACAGCCGGGGCCCTGCTCCGAGCCGCAGGCGCCCATCGAACAGCCCGAAGGCGGACACCTCGGACAGCGCGGCGGTGACCGTGCCGCTGCCCAGCCCCGCTGCCAGGTCCACGTCGTGCGTCCATCCGCTCTCCAGCGCCCGCGCTGCTCCCGGGGTGGTGAGGATCAGAGCCAGCATCGTCCAGCCACGGAACTCCATGGTGAACCTCCCTCCACCGGAGGTCTCCGGCCAGGGGAGATACGTGACGTTGCCGCGTCGAGTTACGAGGCGAGCGTTGGCAACCGTCAGCGGCCGGGGGCAGAGTTCCGGCCATGTCCGATTGCGTGTTTTGCAAGATCCGGGACGGCCAGATCCCCGCCAAGCTGCTGCACCGGGACGATCGCCACATCGCCTTCGAGGACATCAACCCCCAGGCACCGGTGCACGTGCTCTTCGTGCCCCTCCAGCACATCCCCTCCAACAACGCCCTCACCCCCGAGGACCGTGAGCTCGTGGGCCACCTGGTGGTGTCGGCCTCTCGCATGGCGGCCGAGCGAGGCATCGCCGAATCCGGTTACCGCGTCGTCCTGAACACCGGACCTGACGCCGGGCAGCAGGTCTTCCACCTGCACCTCCATCTGCTGGGTGGGCGAAAGCTCAAGGGGGGGATGGGCTAGGGTTGAAAGATGTCATTCGCTTGCATCAAGTAATGCCAGCGACTTGAACTTCGCCGGGGGCTCCCGATGGAAGATCCCGGAATTCCTCGCCTCGAAATTGGCGACCTCCTTGCTTGAGGCCTCGGAGTGAAACGGCCCCGACCCTCCGGGGTCAGCAACACAAAGGGAGAAGCACGATGGCCAGCCTCGAGACCGCAACCTGGAGCAATGGCGAGCATATGGGCGTCCCGGCGTCAGCCTCGCGCGGGACGGATGCACGCCGCGCTCTACGCGAGGCGGGACTCCGGGTCACAGAGCAGAGACTCCGCGTGTATGAGGCGCTGCAGAAGGCTGCCCGGCCGATGAGCCACCCGGAGATGGTCGCGCTCCTCCCGGCGGACGGGATGGACCGGACCACGGTCTACCGCATCCTCATGGACCTCACCGAGCGCGGACTCGCCCACCGGCGTGACCTCGGTGACCACGTGTGGAGGTTCGACCTGCGCGGCCCGGATCAGCGGCGGCACGAGCAGAACCATCCCCACTTCAGCTGCACCGAGTGCGGCGCGCTCGAGTGCCTGCCGCTGGACGCCGTCACCCTCGCCCCGGCGCTGGCACGCACCGCGGCCGAAGTCCACGTCCGCGGCCGCTGCGCTCGCTGCGCGGCCTGACGTCGAGACCGCGTCGGGCGTTCAGGACTCCTCCGTCGGCGCCATCGTCGGGCCGCCGGCGCTCCTCAGCACCTTGCGCTTGACCCGCTGCGCACCGTCGCGAGTCACCACCCCGTAGGGGTATCCCGGTCGTTCCGGATCGACCACCGGGAGCGCGTCGAGGTCGGCGTCGTCCATCCGCGTGAGGGCCTCGGCCAGGGTGGTCTGCGCCAGCACGGGAGGCACGGCGCGCATCAGGTCCAGGGCCACGACGACCGGATCCAATCCGGCGTCGCGCCAGACCTCGCGCAGGTCCTCGACCTGCACCAGCCCTGCCGGCTGGCCGTGCTCGTCGAGAACCGGGAGCGCGCCCGATTCAGAGGACACCAGCTGGTCGAAGAGCGCCCGGAGCCGGGTGCCCGCGGGCACTGCCGGACAGCGCACCATGGCCTCGGCCACCGGCGTGCGGCGAAGCACCTCGGCCTCGGTGAGCGCGCGCGGCGAGTTCCGCTCCACGAGGGCGTGACAGATCGTCGACGCGAGCGTGCAGGTCACGATCAGCGGAAGGATGGCCGAGGTGTTCGCCGTCAGCTCGTACATGATCATCAGTCCGGTGAGCGGTCCGCGGGTGAAGCCGGCCACGCATCCACCCATGCCCGCCAGTGCGTAAGCACCGGACTGCACACCGGCGGCGGGAACGGCCAGCCGCAGGAGCTCGCCGAACGCTCCGCCGCCCATTCCGCCGATGACGACCGCGGCAAAGAAGGTTCCTCCGGAGCCGCCGCTCCCCAGGGTGATGCAGGTGGCGAGCAGCTTGAGCGCGCAGGCCACCGCGAGCACCGAGAGGCTGAGCTTCTGGGCGGTGGCCAGGTTGAGCGACTCGTGTCCCACGCCCCACACCGTCGGGCTCAGGAGGCCGAGCGCGCCGACCACCAGGCCGCCGATGGCAGCCCGGGCCGGCAAGCGCCGCTGTCCGAGCCAGCGTGAGACCATGCCCGGGCGCTGGCCCGCGAACAGCTCCTCGCTCCAGTGGAGCAACCGGACGAAGGCGTAGGCCAGCAGGCCCATGAGCAGCCCGAGCACGGCGTAGGCGAGGATCTCCCAGCCGCTCTTCAGCTGGTACGGCACCCGGTCCAGCATCGCCGCGTTGCCCATGACGCCCCGGGCGACGAGGGTGGCGGTGACGCTGGCCAGGAAGATGGGGCTGAAGTACAGGAGGCCGAACTCGCGGAGGATGATCTCCAGCGCGAAGACCGCCCCGCCGATGGGCGTGTTGAACGAGGCGGCGATGCCCGCCCCCGCCCCGGCGGCCAGCAGCACCGAGAGCTCCCGGCGCGTGAAGCCCAGGGTGCGCCCCACCGCGCTGCCGAAGGCCGCGCCTCCGTAAACGATGGGTCCTTCGCGTCCGGCCGAGCCACCAGTTCCGATGGTGAGCGCCGAGGCGAGCAGCTTGCGGAGCCCGCGCCGGGCGGTGAGCCCCTCGGGGTTCTGCTGGACGGCGGCCACCACCTCCGGCACGCCGTGCCCACGGGTCCCGGGGTGCTTCTCGAGCAGCCGCCCCACCAGCGCACCGCCGACACCCGGGACGAGGATGCGCGCCCACGGCGGGAGCGTGTACAGCACGGAGAGCAGGTCGCTGCCGTGGCCGAAGACGGCGTTGATCGCCGCCATCGCCACCAGCGGGTAGTAGAGCGCGAGCGCACCCAGGACCAGCAGCGCCAGGACCCGCAGCCGCTTCCGCGCCACGTCCCGGGCTCCGCCGGAGCGGATGAGCTGGGTGAGCCCCAGGGCGGAGAGGGCCAGGGGGACGCCGATGACCAGGTACTCCGGATGCCAGTGGGCGTTCGCCAGGGAGTCGCGGAGCGCGGCCCGCGTCTCGGACCCGCTGCGGAGGATGTCGACCAGCTGGGGCCAGCCGAACACCACGCCGCTGACGACACCGATGAGGTTCGCGAAGACTCCCGCCGCCAGCCCGCCGTACAGACCCACCACCGCGCCCGCCACCGGAAGGACGGTGGCCCCCGGCAGCCGGAGCTGGTCGAGCGCCCCGAGGAGCCGCTCCACGAGGGCGCGCCAGGCCCGGGCAAGACCCGGGTGAAGTCGTGCTGAGGGCCGCCGGCCGGGTTGGCCCTCGTCGACCGTGCCGGTCATCGGACCCCCAAAATCTGCGGGTCCCAGTGGTCAGGCGGTCCAGGACGGGCTAGGAGAGCCGACCGGAAACGCCTCGGGAGCCACTGCACAGGATGGGATCGATGCACCGTTGGATCGTTGTATGTGCCACCGTCATCGTCGCGGCATGTGACCAGTACAAGGAACCCCTTGTTCCGCGAGACGTCCAGCCCTTGACCCCCCGGTCGCGCGATCTGGCCACGTCCGGCATCGATTACGCGGGGACGGGCCAGGGACGGATGCAGCGAAATGGGACCGCCGGCGTGAACTCGGACAACAACGACGAGCTGCTGATCGCGAACCGGGTGACCGATCCCGGACCTCCCGCGGGGAGCGGCGTGTTCGGGCCGGGCACCGGCCTCGACGAGGCGTCTCCCGGACGAGGGACGACCGTGCCGACCGCGGATCTCGACGCACCCGAGTTGCGCAACGCGCAGCGTGGGGGCCGCGTCTATCGCCCGAACGATCACTACTTCGTGAACGGCGTCGACATGGGACCCAGCTGGGACGGCGCGCCCGGCACCGGAGGCCCCAACAAGTCGAAGATGAAGCAGCCGTAGGACGGCGGTCACCTCGTCGGGAAGCGAACCTCCACGGTGTAGCAACCGGGGACGGGCGGAAGCGGCAGCGCCCCGGGGATGACGCAGTCCCTCGCCGCGCGGTCCAGCTGCTCCGAGCCGGTGGTCCCCAGCAGACCCACGTCGCTCGGCCGCCCGGCGGCATCGAGACAGAATCGCAGCGGAACACCGGGGACCGCCTGGCGCGCGGTGCGGACGACCGTGGGAGGAGCGCAGCGCTGCGCCGACCACGCCAGCCGCTGAGAGAGCACGGCAAGGAGCGAGGCGCCACCCGCATTCGCGGGGCCGACGCTCGGCGTGGACCCGGCTCCTTCGCCCTTCCCTCCCGTGGTGGCAGGCGCGGCCGCTCCCGAGCTGCTGGGCCTCTCCGAGCCGGGCGCCTCGGATGCAGCCTTCCCGCTGGCCGTCGCCGTGTCATCCCCGGGTCCGGTCGTCCCGGCCGGAGCGCCGAGCACCCAGAGGTCCGACTGCACCGGCGTCACCATCGCCACCGCCTCCGCGGCAGCCGCCCGCGCGGGGCCGGCCGCGGCGCTCTGCTGTGTCTCCGCTCGTCGCGCCGGGCGCACCGCCGACCGGGAGGCGGCGGCCGGCGGCTGCACGGCGGCGGTCGCCCCCGTCGCCGGCACGGGCCGAGAGCTCATGGCGGGTCGCTCCGCCCCGGGCGCGGGTGGATCGCCGGAAAGATTCGCAGCGGCGGCGCCGCCAGCCGGCCGACCCGTGGGTTCCACCAGGGCGACGCGCAGCGGGGGAGGTCCGGCGAGGCGTGGATGCGCGAGCGCGAGCAGCCCGGCGAGGACTGCGCCGTGGACCGCAGCCGAGGCGGCCAGCGCGCGGGCGAGCCGGGGAGCGCTCATGCCGTCCCCCTCGGAGCGAAGAGCCGATGCCCGGTGTCGGTCCGCGCCTCGGTCAGGCCGAGCCCGTAGAGGCGTCCCAGCCGCTCGGCGTCGAGCAGCTCGGCGGAGGCGCCCTGCCCCAGCACCCCGCCGTCGCGAAGCAGCAGCGCCGCGTCGGTGAAGGCCGCGGCGAGGTTGGGGTCGTGGAGCACGGTGACTGCCGCCAGGCCTCCCCGCACGCGGGCCCGGACGAGCTCGAGAACTTGCGCCTGGTGCTGGAGATCGAGAAAGGCCGTGGGCTCGTCGAGCAGCAGGAGCGACGGCTCCTGGGCCAGCGCCCGGGCCACGAGTAGCAGGCGCCGCTCCCCGCCGGACAGCCGCGAGACGATCCGCGCGGCCAGATGCGCGATGCCGAGCTCGGCCAGCACCGTCCGCGCGACGGACAGGTCGCGCTGCCCGGGAAGCCCCCACGCGCCCTGATGCGGGGCCCGCCCCATGAGCACCAGCTCGAGCCCGGTGAAGCCGGCGTCACCGTCGAACGACTGCGGCACCCAGGCCACGCGGCGGGCGAGGGCGCGGCGTTCCCAGCGGCCCACGGGCGTGCCGAAGAGACGGACCTCGCCCTCGAGCGGCCGGAGCAGCCCCAGGACGGTGCGCAGCAGGGTGCTCTTCCCCGAGCCGTTCGGCCCGAGCACCGCCCAGAGCGTGCCCGGAGCGATGGACACCGACACCCCGGACACCACCGGGCTCCCGCCGTAGCCCACCGCGAGCGAGGCGGTCTCCAGGGCCGGGGCGGTCATGCCAGGTGCTCCCGGCGGTGGAGGAGCCAGACGAACAGCGGGCCTCCCAGCACCGCCGTGACCACGCCCACCGGCGGCTCGGCGTGGAAGACGGGGAACAGCACGCGCGTCGCCGCGTCGGCGAGGACCAGGAACGCCGCGCCGCCCAGGGCGCTGGCCGGAACGAGGAGGCGCTGGTCCGGTCCGAGCCACAGGCGCAGCAGGTGCGGCACGATGAGGCCCACGAACCCCACCAGCCCGGCGAGCGCCACTGCCCCGGCGACGCTGAGCGAGGCCCCGAGGAGCACCAGGACCCGGGTCCTGAGAACCGGCACCCCGAGCGAGGCGGCCTCGTCGTCGCCGAGGGAGAGGAGGTTCAGCCGCCCCGACTCGGCCCAGAGCAGCCCGAGCGCGAGGAGCTGGAGTCCCCCGCCCACGAGGAGGGTCCGAGGCCGCTCGTAGCCCAGGTTTCCGGCGAGCCAGTACAGGACCTCCCCCAGCCGATCGGGGGTGAGCAGGGTCTTGATGCAGGTGATGACCGCGGCGGCGAACGCGTTGAACACCACGCCGGTGAGGAGCGCCGCATACGGCGAGCTGCGTGCCCGTCCGGCGGCGAGCACCAGCGCCATCGCCGCCACCGCGCCGACGAAGGCGAAGATCGACGGCCCGGCCAGAGTCTGGAGCCCGAGGGCGAGGGCCAGCGTCGCCCCGAGGGCCGCGCCCCCGGAGACGCCCAGCACGAACGGGTCGGCGAGCGGGTTCCGGAGCAGGGCCTGGAGCGCGCTGCCGCTCGCCGCCAGCGCGGCGCCCACCAGCGCCCCGAGAAACGCGCGGGGGAGGCGCAGCCCGAACAGCACCCGCCCGTCCGGCGATCCGGGATCGGCCAGCGCCGCCTTCAGGCTCACCGGGTACTCGCCGAGCAACGCCGAGGCGACCACCGCGGCGACGGCCACCACCAGGAGGCCTCCGAGGACGAGGCTCGCCCGGGCGGGCGTGAAGCGCACCGAGGGCACCGGGAGCGGTCCGGCCACGGTGGTCATCGCACCGCCTCCGGGTGCACCAGCGCAAAGAGCTGCTCGAGCCCACGTCCCAGCGCCGGACCGGGATGCAGGAGCGCCTTGCCCGGAACCGACGCCCAGCGGGCCTCGGCGAGGCCGGGAAGGCTCTGCAGCCGGTCGCGCCCCGCCGGCGCCATCGCCGCGTCGAGGATGAGGTCCGGACGGCTCCGCAGCGCCCGCTCCACCGAGTAGACGGGGTACGGGCTCGCAGCATCGCGCGCGACGTTCAACGCGCCGGCGTCCGAGAGCAGCTCGTCGGCGAAGCCGCCGGGTCCGGCCACCACCAGGGGATCGAAGCCGTAGACCAGGAGCACCCGTACCGGGGGCCGCCCGCGGGCGCGCTCGCGGATCCGGACCCGCGTCGCCTCCAGCTCCCGGGCCAGCGCCTCCCCCTGCTCGGCCCGGCCCAGCGCCTTTCCGGCGGCGCGCTCGGCGGCGAGCACGTCGGCCACGGTTCCCAGCGGCAGGAGCAGCACCGGCGTCCCGAGCTCCGCCATTCGCTCCACCGCCTGACGATTGCCGGGCCCCGGCTCGGCCAGGATGAGATCGGGATGAAGCGCCAGCACCGCCTCGACGCTCGGATCGACGAAGCCCCCCACGCGCGGCAGGCGCGCCACCTCGGGTCGCTCGTCGAAGCGGGACACGCCGACCAGCCGATCCCCGGCACCGAGCGCCAGCACCACGTCGGTGAGCGACGGGGTGAGCGTCACCACCCGCCGCACCTCCCCTCTCGGGGCGGGCCCGAGCATCCGGAGCGGACCGGGGTCCGCGCCGGCGCCGAGCACCACCAGCGAGAGGAGGGCGGCGATCACGGGGCCGGTGACACCACGAGGTCGGTGATGAACGTGGGGCAGATCTGCGGAGGCGTGCCGCCATCCGCGTAGCCGACCCGCTCCACGAAGGCGTTGGTCCCGTAGTCGAGCACATACATCCGGCTGGCCGTCTCGTCGGCGACGTAGACGGTGGTGTTCTGGACCGCCGTCCGTCCCACGCTCGGAGGAGGCTGGCCGGGGCCGTTGCTCGGCACCCAGGTGGTGATCTGCTGATCGTTCCCGTCCAGGAGCAGGAGTGCGGTGTTCGCGACGGAGAGGGTGTTGAAATCCTTGTCGAAGAAGCGCACGCCCGTACAGCTCACCAGCATCGGTCGGGCGGCGGTGCCCAGCGGAAGCGAGGCGAGCCACGTCACATTCTGGCACACCCCCGCGTCGAGGCCCGGCACGGCCGAGAGGGCAGCCTGGCCGGACTTGGTGGGGTCGATGCGCACCACCAGAGGTGGGCCGTAATCACTCACGAACCGGTCCGGGTCGAAGCTCAGGACACTCGCCGCCACGTACACGAATCCGTTCCGGGCGATGGCCTGCGTGGGCGATGCCTGGAGCACTCCGCCGTCGGGAAGAACGCCTCCACCGGGCAGCGCGGCAACCAGCGGCTGGAGGTCGTAGGTGTCCCTCACCGAGGTGCTGGCGGGGTTGCTCACGTCGATCCGGAGCACCTGGCCCGTGCCGTTCAGCGGAACGAAGACGTCGTTGCCGATCTTTCCGAAAGGCTCCGGGGCGGTGTCCTGGGCGAAGGCGTGGCCGCCAAGGTCCTGGAGCCCGAGCGCGCCGACGACACCGGCGCCACCGTCGAGCAGCGCCCCGGCCTGGGCAGGATCCGGTCCGCCGAAGATCCGCAGCGTGTTCGTCCCGGTGGCCACGGCGTAGATGCGCGAGCCGCCGTCGCTCGGCTCGACGTAGATGTCGCTCGTCAGCGCCTGCCCTCCGGTCTCTCCCGTCACCAGCGAAGGCCGCTCGCTGCTCGCGGTCCCGAGCGAGCCGACGGGGATCTCGAGCAAGGTCGAGCTGTCGTCGTCGGCGTAGAGCAGGACCGACCCGATGAACCCGAGTGCGTCGGGGAACGTCGCAACGGGCGGGTTCGCCGGGGCATCGAGCAGAATGCCCCCCGGCGCATCCTGGATGCGCTGCAGATAGCCACCCGGAGTGGCGATGCACCCGGCGATGAGTGCGGTCCGGCACCCGCCCTGCGAGCAGTCCTGGCACACGCCCTGGTTGCAGGCCTGGCCCCGGCCCGTGTCGCACTTCAGGCCGCAGGAGCCGCAGTTGTTGGGGTCGTTCGCCACGGCGGTGCAGATCCCGTTGCACACCCCCTGACCCACCGGGCAGACACAGGCGGCGTTGACGCAGACGTTTCCTCCACTGCAGGCCGAGCCGCACGAGCCGCAGTTGTTGTTGTCGGTTTGGGTGGCGACGCAGGTATCGCCGCAGCGGACGGTCCCGCTGACGCACTGGACCTCGCTCGACGACAGACAGCCGGAGAGCAGGGCGACGGCGGGAAGGAGGAGCGCGAACAGGCTCGCTCGGATGGACGGCGTCATGGAGTTCCCTCGGAAGGCACGGACGACGGTGTGGAAGGAAGCGTGCGCGGAAGGTCGAGGCGCACGGACAGGGTGGCGAGGAAGGCCCGGCCCGGGAGCGGGTAGGAGTCGAGGTCGCGGGTCTGGACGTCGCCGACGTTGGTGGCGTTGAAGGAGAGCACCACCTCGGGGCGGCGCAGCACGGTGAGATCCACGCCCGCGTCCACGAGCACGCGGCCGGGGATTGACTGGGTATTGGACCGGTTCACCCACATGAGGGACTGGGCCCGCAGGGTCCCATGAACTCTGAGGCGCTCCGGCCCGAGCGCGAGGCGCAACGTACCGCGATGGCGGGGGCGGAATGGGGCTTCCTTCAGGTAGTAGGCCTGGATGGCGCGGATGTTCTGGGTGAAGAGCAGCCCGTAGCTCCCGGTGAGCTCCATCCACCGCGCCGGCTGCAGGCGTCCCTCGGCCTCGAGCCCGGCGGCACGCACCGCGCCGATGTTCTCGGGGCGGGTCGGAACCGGGGGCTGGTACTCGTAGACGATGAGGTTCTCGTACTGCGCGGCGAAGCCCGCAAGCCGGAAGATCCCCGGACGGCCGGCGATGCCCGCACCGGCGTCGACGAAGACGCCGCGCTCGGGCTCCAGGTCGGGATTGGCGAGCGTCGTGCCGGTGGGGATGTAGAGCTCGAGGAAGGACGGGATCCGGTACGACTGCCCCACGTTTGCTTGCAGGGTGACGCCTGCCGGCAGGGCCCAGGAGACGCCGAGCTTGGGGGAGACGCCCACGAAGGGTCCTGCCTGGTCGATGCGCACCGACGGCACGATGGAGACGCTCCCCCCTCCCGGCCGCCATTCGTCCAGCACCGCGGCGGAGGTGACCGCCCAGCGAGGCGTGTGCTCGTCGGCGTCGGCGAAGGACAGTCCCACCGAGGCCGACGCCGAGAACCAGTGATTCCCGACCGGGAATGTCCCGTCCCAGGAGAGCGACGCCTGCCACCATCGGGTGTCGTCAGAGAAGTCGCCGCCCCGGAAGGTGTTGCCCTCTCGGCGCGTGTCGAGGCGCAGCGACATCTCTGCGCCCGAAGACCAGACCCGGGACAGCCGCGCCCCGGCCTGGAGCCCGAGGAAATCCTGGTGCGCGTCTGGGGTGGGATGGTCTACGGTGCCCGCCAGCCCGCGATGGAGCGAGCTGATCAGGAACAGCCCGTCCAGCTGCCACGGCCCGACGCGGCCGCCTCCCTTCGCCAGCCCACCGACCCACGTGGCCTGGTTGTTCTCCCGGATCAGCGTCTGCGGATTGCTGGCCGGCGTCCCGGCGAGCGGGTCGAAGAGGTAGGGGAAGTCACCGTCGCTGTGCCCGGCGTGCAGCTCGAGCAGCCCCGAGCCGCCGAAGACCGGTCCCGAAGCGCTCGCACCTCCCTGGATCGTCCCGAAGCTGCCCACCCCGAGGTCGGCCGACACCGCCGGCTCGGCCGCGCTCCGGGTGACGAGGTTGACCACGCCCCCGAGCGCGCCCGCGCCGTAGCGCGCGCCGGCGCCGCCCCGGAGCACCTCGGCCCGCTCCACCGCGGGGAGGGGGATCAGGCTCAGGTCGGCAATGCCCCCGAGCCCGTTCAGCGGCACGCCGTCGAGCAGCACCAGGACGCCGGTGCTCGACGCGCCCCGGAGGCTCAGCTGCTCTGCCTGACCGAGCCCTCCGCTCTGCTGCAGCACCACGCCGGGCGCCTCCCCCACCAGCACGCCCAGGGTGGAGACCTCGGCGCGACGGGAGGCCACGTCCACCACCGTGGTGAGCCCGGTCGGGTCACGCACCAGCGGCGACTCGGGAGGTGGAGGCGCGGCCGGAACCGGGACGTCCACCGGCGGAAGCTCCACCGCCGGGGACTGGCCCCACCCAATCGACGCCACGCTCAATGCCGGCCCGAGACACGCCCGAGCCCACCGCCATCTGCCCATCGTCCGCCTTCCACTCTCTTCTCCGAAGAGAGAAGGCCTTCACCGGCGCCTCCGGCGCCGCACCCTCGGGCAGGTCTCCTGGCTCACGGCTGGGGAGCGTGGGCGGCGCCCCGATGGCGCCTTTCACGTCCTCGTTCGTCCTCCCACCTTCCCGCGGAACGTGCCGTCCGCAGTGGCGACCGATGGAGGATGTCGAACCGGCCCGGTTCCTCGGGCCGCTTCCGTTCACAGTGGCGGGACCGCGCCGGACTCTCACCGGCTTCCCTGTTGGGCCCGACATGGGCACCCGGGGGCAACCGGCTCTCTGGCACAGCAAGCGGCCGGGGTGCAAGCGGCTTGCGGCCGGGAGGTCCGACTGCAGCCCCCTCGCCCGATGTGTCCGCGACCGACCTGACGTGGAAGAGCGGCGCCGTGCACCTCCCTCACCGCTCGTGTGTCGATCCGGTCGCGGCTCCACCGACGGAGGTTTTTGCGTTGACCCGGGCTCGGGGCCTCACCGACGCTTCCGCCGTGATGCGATTTCCCCTTGCGCTCCTCCTTCCGCTCGCGACGGCAACGGCCTGCGTCGGGTTCAATCCGGTCTCGCTCAAGCACTGGTACCCGCCGCCGGACACGGACACCCAGCAGCTCTGCACCGGAGAGCGCGCCTCCCGCTGCACGGATCAGGCGCTGGCCCTCATCGAGCCCACCGCGGCGCAGAAGGACCCGGACCGGGCGGCCCGGCTCCTGGGTGCCGCGTGCGAGCAGGGGGATGACCGGGCCTGCAAGACGCTGGACACGCGCTTCACCGCGCCGAAGCGGCTGAGCCCTCTCCCGAACGACATCGGCCACGGGCTTCCGAAGGCCTCCACGTCATACGGCGAGGTGGCCTGCACCATCACCGTGCAGGGCGAGGCCATCAAGTGCCGGGGCATCAAGAACGGCGGATTCAACTCGACCTACATCGACCACCTGCTTCGCGGCCGCTTCACCCCGGCCAAGCTCGATGGCCAGCCCTTCGAGAGCGAGTACATCGAGCGCTACGTCATCCAGGGCGACTAGCTACCAGACCTTGCAGACCCTCTCCGGCGGCTTCGTCATCGGTGCGCCCGGCTTGCACGCGAAGGCCTGGCCGAACTCGGGCATGTTCACCACCAGCCCGTTCATCCGGTACTTCGGAGGCGAGTGCGGATCGATCCGGGCACGCAGTCGCCTGGCCTCGGGCCGGACGTTGCTGCAGACCCACTGGGCGGCGCCGACGAAGAACCGCTGGTCCGGCGTGAGACCGTCGATCGGCATGAGGCGCTGATTGGCGGTCGCAGCCCTCCAGGCGCGGTAGGCGAGGATGAGCCCGCCGAGGTCCGCCACGTCCTCGCCAAGCGTCAGCTTCCCGTTCACGTGGATGTCGTCCACGGCGATGTAGCTCGAGAACTGATCCGAGACGCAGGCTGCGCGGCGCTCGAACTCCGCCGCATCCTCCTTGGTCCACCAGTCGGCGAGGTTCCCCCTGGCATCGAACTTCCGCCCCTCGTCGTCGAACCCGTGCGTCAGCTCGTGTCCGATGGTGCCCCCGGTGTTCCCGTAGCCCGGGGCGGCGTCCATCTTCGGGTCGTAGAGCGGCGGCAGGAGGACCGCTGCCGGGAAGTTCATGTCGTTCATCGTGGGGCTGTAGTAGGCGTTGACCGTCTGCGGGGTGATGTCCCACTCCCCGCGGTCCACCGGCTTGCCGATCTTGGTCAGCTGCCGTGCGGACTCGAACCGCACCGCCCGGGTGACGTTCCCCTGGAAGTCGTCACGAGCGAGCCGGATCGACGAGTAGTCGCGCCAGCGGTCGGGGTACCCGATCTTGTTGGCCATCGTCTTCAGCTTCTCGATCCCTCGCTGCCTCGTGGCCGGCGACATCCAGGCGAGCGTCTGGAGGTTCTCTTCCATCTGCCCCTCGATGCCGAGGACCATGTCAAGCGTCTTCCGCTTGAGCTCGGGCGAGAAGTTCTTCTCGACGAAGACCTGTCCCAGCGCCTCGCCGAGATCGCGGTCCACCCAGCGGACGCAGCGCTTCCAGCGCGGAGCGAGCTGCTCCGTGCCGCGGAGGACCTTGTCGTTGAAGGCGAAGTCCTCCTCCACGAAGTCTCGTGAGAGGTAACGGGCCTTGCTATTGGCCAGATGCCAGCGCAGGTACCGCTTCCAGTCCGCGAGCGGCCGCTTCTTCAGCTCCGCGTTCACCGCCTTGACGAATGCCGGCTGGCTCACGTTCAGCACTGCGGTTCCGGGCACCCCCGCTCCGGCGAGGTAGGTCTTCCAGTCGAACGCCGGCGCCAGCTGCTGCAGCTCGCTCACGCGCATCCTGTGGAAGATCTTGTAGGGGTCACGCCGTTCCACCCGGGTGAGGCTCGCCTTCGCCAGGGCAGTCTCGATGTCCATCACCAGCGCCGTCGTCTTCTTCGCGGTCGCGGCGTCGTCTCCGAGCAGCTGAAGCGTCCGCAGCACGTGCTCGCGATACTTCTCCCGGATCTGCTGCGACTTCGGATCGGGGTCCAGATAGTCGTCGCGGTCGGGAAGCCCGAGCCCCCCGGCGTACAAGGCGGCGATGAACTGGGTGGCGTCGGTCAGGTCCTGCTCCGAGCCGAAGCCGAAGAGCAGCTGCGTGCCGGTCGCGGCGAGGTGCTGGTCCGCCAGCCAGGTCGCGAGACCACGCCCGTCCTTCACCTTCGACAGCGAGGCGAGCGCCGGCTGGAGCGGCTTCGCGCCCAGCTCCTCGATGCGGGCCTCGTCCATGCACGCGGCGAAGTAGTCGCCGATCTTCGCCTGTACCGGACTTCGGGCCGAGGAGGGGTCCGCCGCGGTCTGGAGCAGGCCCCAGAGGTGCCGCTGGATCTCGTCCTGGAGCTTCGCGTAGACGCTCCACGCGGACTGGTCCGGCGGGATGGGGTTGAGCTTCTCCCAGCCTCCGCAGGAGTAGGCGTAGAAGTCCACGCAGGGATCCACGCTCCGGTCCATGAAGCGCAGGTCGAGGCCGGGCGTGTAGGGCAGCGTCGAGAGCGGCGTGTCGCGATCCGCCGGCTCCGCGGCCAGGGCGGCAGAGCCAGCGAGGAGAACGACAACGAGGAGGCGTCGCATCGAGGTCCTGACGTTGAGAGGAGTCGGTGCACGCTACCCGGCCCATCGTCGCCCTCGATACCGCCCTTTCAGCGAGCGGAGCGACGCCGGCCCTCCGCTGGCCGGCTGAACATCCGTCCAGAACGGCGGAGGTCGGTCCTGCGTTGCGGACCCCGCCGGGCGGCGCGGTCGACGGAGAAGACCGTGGCACGGCCGCTGCTCCCCGCCATGCCGGCCTCGCTTCTCGGGGCAGACCCCGGGCCATTCCGGTCCGGATGCAGGGCGTGGAGGTGGAAGGTGCTGACGACAGGAAAGCGGCTGGCGGTGTTCTCCATCCGCGAGGGGAAGGGTGGAACGGTGTGGGTGCGGGCGGGATCGGCGTTCGTGAACCGCGACGGGTCGCTCAACGTGCTCCTGGACGTGCTGCCGCTCGATGGCAAGCTGCACGTGCGCGAGGCGGGTGACCGACGCGAGACCACCGAGGTGGCCGCGGACACGAAGCTCGCGTCCGTGGGGGGCGCACAATGACCGGGCGCGGACTGCTGCTCACCGCCGTCTTGCTCTCCGCCGGCGGGGTGCATGCGGCGCCGGTGCCACCCGGCGCAGCCACGACCGGGAAGGCGAAGCGCCCCAGCGGAACGGGCGTTCTGAACCTGAACACGGCCACCCTGGACCAGCTCGATGCGCTCCCGGGGGTCAGCCCGAAGCTCGCCGCGGCGGTGGTGGCCGAACGCTCGGCGCGTCCCTTCAACCGTCCCGAGGAGGTCATGCGCGTCCGCGGAATGAGCAAGCGGCGCTTTGAACGGCTCCGGCCGCACCTGGCGGTGGCCGGACCGAGCACCTTCGTGCCCCCTCGGGCAAGGGCGACTCCCCCCGGGCCCAGGTCCAGCGCGCGCCAGCACCCGGCCCCGCGTCCCTGAGCCGGCCGCCCCCGCGGTCGGGGGCGGGGGTTTCACGCGGAACTGTCGTCACCGAATCGCCCTTCTTCTGAGGCGTTCAGCGGCTGCCAGGCCGTCCCCCGGCGCCACTTCCCAGGATACCCTGTCACGGGCCATGCTCTTGGGTGTCCAAGTGAGGAAGGACGGAGCGGGGTCCGGGGTTGTGGACCGGTTCCTGCTTGCGAGCCCTCCGATTCTGCCGTGAACCTGCTGCACTCCGCCCCGGAGACCGATTCCGCCCCCAGCCCGTTGCCGGATGCAGCGGCGGGTGCGACCGTCGAGCGCTTCCTGCGGGCGGTGCGGCGCCGGCAGGCACGTGCGGTGGCCCTGGAGTCCGTGCTCCTCGCCTCGGCTGCGCTGGGGTTCGGGGGGGCCCTGGCCGGGCTGCTCGCCCGGGCCTGGCCGCGCGGGGCCCGCTGGATTCTTGCGGCGGCGCTGCTCGTCGCCGTCGGGCTGGTCGCGGAGCGCATCTGGCGCCACTGGGCGCGCGCGGCGGGGAATCCCTTCCGCACTGCGCGGCTGGTCGCGGCGCGGATGCCCGGCGTCTCGCTGGACCTCCTCGCCGTGCTCGAGCTGCGGCGGGCGATGGCGCACGACCCGGCCTTCTCCACCGAGCTGGCCCTGGCACATCTCAAGTCGGTGGACGCCCGGACCGCCCAGCTCGATGCCCAGGCCGTGGTGGATCGGGGAGCGGTTCGCCGCGCGGGCCTGGCTGCCCTCGCCGCGCTCGCCGCCGTCGCGCTGGTCTGCGCGGTGTTCCCCGACCGGGTGCGGGCGCTGGTCCTCTCCCTCAGGCCGGCGGCGACCTCGGGGAGCCAGGTCGCGCGCGAGCCCATCACCGGCGAGCTCGAGGTGCTCTACCAGTACCCGGCGTACACCGGCCTCGCTCCCCGGACGGTGAGCAGCACCGGAGATCTGGGCGGCCCGAAGGGGACGGTGGTCCAGCTCCGCACCCGGGCGGACCGCGCGGTGAATGGCGCCCACCTGGTCCTCAGCACCGGGCCGGTGGTCCCGCTCCGGGTCGAGAACGGTCGTGACCTGAGCGGGAGCCTGGTGCTGCAGACGACCGGGACCTACGCCGTGGTCTTCACCGGCCGCTCCGGACGCGAGGTGGCCCGGGGCCCCGACTTCCCGCTCACGGTCGAGCCAGACGCGCCGCCGCAGGCCTCGGTGCTGCTCCCGGGCTCCGAGCTGGAGGTGGATCCCGACCAGGAGGTGCTGCTGCGCTGGGAGGCCTCCGACGATTACGGGCTCTCCGACGTGGCGCTGGTCTGGACCGGCCCGGATGGGCAGACCCATCGGCAGAAGCTCGGCCACGACGACGGACGGAAGAGCTCCGGCCAGTACCGCTGGCCCCTCGGCCCGCTCAAGCTCGCCGCCGGGGACCGGGTCAGCTACACCATCGAGGCGCTGGACAACGACGCCGTGGACGGTCCCCAGAAGGGGTCGAGCCGCCAGCAGACGCTCGTCGTGTACAGCGCCGCCGAGCACCGCCGCGAGGCGCTCCGGCGCGCCAGCGAGCTCTGGGAGCGGCTCCTGGCCCACCTCGCCACCCGCATGGAGGGGCCCGACCGCGACGGAAAGAAGTCCGAGGACAGGGTGCGGTCCCAGGAGCCGGTGGACACGTCGGGGCTGGTGCTGTCCGGCGACCTCGTGAGCACCGCCCGGGGGCTGGCCCGCGAGCGGGACCGGAACGAGGCGCTGATCTCCGCGCTGCAGCACGTGGGAGCAGACGTCGCCGCTCGCGTGCGGTCCACGGCGGATGCACGCAAGCTCTGGCTCCGGCTCTCCGGGCGTCGCACCGAGCTCGACATGGACGGACGGCTGACCCGGGTCGTCCAGGAGGAGATCTCCGCGCTGGAGAAGGACGCGCTGTACCTCGAGTCGCTCCTCGACCAGCAGCGGCTGGAGGAGCTGCGCGAGCTGGCGAGCCAGATGGCACGAGAGCAGCGCGAGCTCGCCAAGCTCATCGAGCAGTTCCAGAGCACCCGCGATCCCGGGCTCCAGGAGAAGATCCTCCGGCAGGTCGCGGCACTCCGGAACCGGATGGAGGAGCTGGCGCGCCGGATGGCCGAGCTCCAGAAGAGCATCCGGGACGAGCATTTCAACCTCGAGGCCTTCAAGGAGATGGCCCGCCAGCAGGACATGCAGAGCGGCCTCGACGACATCGAGAAGCTCCTGAAGGAGGGCAAGACCGAGGAGGCACTCGCCCGGCTCCAGCAGCTGCAGGCCCAGATGAACGAGCTGCAGAAGCGGCTGGAGGAGGACGCGGAGAACATGGGCGGCCGCGCCAACCCCGAGCTGGTCAAGCGCTACCGCGAGTTCAGTGAGGCGCTCAAGAACACCACCGAGGAGCAGCGGCAGCTGGCCGAGCAGACCAAGGCGGTGCGCGACCGGTATCGCGAGCAGATGCGCCAGCGGATGAAGCAGGCGGCCGAAGGGCTCAAGGAGCAGCTGCAGCGGAAGGCCGACCAGGTCGCGCAGGACTACATGCGGGTGGGGCCCAACGACCTGAGCCCCCGCGCGGACGCACCCCTGGAGCAGGCCAAGTCCGAGCTGGAGAACCTCAAGTCGGCGCTCAAGTCAGAGGACTTCGACCTCGCCGCCGAGGCGGCGCAGCGGGCGGTGCGGCAGGCCGAGGAGCTCGCCCGCGCCGGCGAGCAGCAGCGCGCGCTCGACGAGGCGTACCAGAATCCCCTCGACGTCCGGGAGAAGTCGCGCCGGCTGGCGCAGCGACTGGAGAAGGACGCCGAGGCGGTGCGCGACATCCGCCGGAAGCTGGATCAGCTCTTCCCCCCGCTCTCGTCGCAGCTCGGCCAGGCGGACCGGCAGAAGCTCCAGGAGCTCGGGCAGGGGCAGCGAAAGCTCGGCCAGCGTGCCCAGGACCTGCAGCAGAAGATGCGGCAGCTGGAGCAGATGGCGCCGCTGTTCGGCGAACAGGGCGAGGAGGCACTCCAGCAGATCTCCGACCGGATGGCGGGTGCCACCGAGCGGCTGGAGGGCAAGGACCCCCAGCGGGGCTACGGCGAGCAGAAGGCAGCGCTGGACTCGCTCGAGCAGCTCCAGCAGTCGATGCAGCAGAGCCAGCGCGGCGGAGGCCGGGGTGGGCTGCCGTTGCCGCTGCTCGCCGGAGGTGAGCAGGAGGGCGGAAACGACCTGAGCCGGCAGAAGGTCGAGGTTCCGGACGCCGACCCGGAGGGGGCGCCACGGGAGTTCCGCAAGGACCTGCTGGACGCGATGAAGCAGGGCACCCCGGAGCGTTACCGTGACCAGGTGAAGCGCTACTACGAGGAGCTGGTGAAGTGAGGCGAGCGGCCGGCGCCTTCCTGCTCCTCCTGGCCGGCGTGGCCTGGGCGGCCCCCGCGGACCTCCGGGCCCGGGTTCGGGCGCTCGAGGAGCTCCTCGACGAGGAGGACTACGTCGGCGCCCGAGCCGAGCTGGACCGGCTGCGCCAGGGCAACGAGAAGAACGAGTCCTTCGACTTCTTCGCCGGCCGGCTGGCGTTCGGAGAGGGACGGTACGCGGACGCAGTCTCGGCCCTGGAGCTGGCGGGCGTCGAGGATCGACCGGGAAGCTACCTCCGGCTCGCCCGGGACACGCTGGCCATCACCCGCGAGCACGAGCGGGCGGAGAGCGAGCACTTCATCGTCTTCTACCCCAAGGGCAAGGACGCGATCCTCGCGCCCTACGCGCTGGAGGCGCTCGAGGCACAGCGCGCGGCGCTGGAGAAGGACCTGGGGCACGCTCCTCCGGGAAAGGTGCGCGTCGAGGTGGTGAACGACGCCGCGGAGCTGGCGCGCGTGTCCACCCTCTCCCAGAAGGAGATCGACCAGACCGGCACCATCGCCATCTGCAAGTTCAACAAGCTGATGGTGACCTCGCCCAAGGCGGTCCTCCGCGGCTACGACTGGCTCGACACGCTGGCGCACGAGTACACGCACCTGGTCGTGACCCAGACCGGGCACAACTCGGTTCCCATCTGGCTCCAGGAGGCGCTGGCCAAGTACCTCGAGTCTCGCTGGCGCGGCCCGGCAGGGAAGGCGTTGCCTCCGTCGTCGCGCACCCTGCTCGCCGAGCGCGTGCAGAAGAACGACCTCATCCCCTTCGCGAAGATGCATCCCTCGATGGCCAAGCTTCCCAACTGGAAGGACGCCGCGACCGCCTTCGCCGAGGTGTTCTTCGCCGCCGAGTACCTCCACAAGGAGCACGGGATGAAGTCGCTGCGCGCCATCGTCGAGGCGATGGGCGCGGGGGCGACGGATCAGCAGGCGGTGGAGAAGGCCACCGGGAAGTCGTTCGCCGTCTTCGAGAAGAGCTGGATGGCCTATCTCCGCTCGCAGCCGCCGCCCGCGACGAGGGCGCCGGCCACGGCCGAGCGCCCGGTGCTGAAGGGGAAGAACACCCCGCCCGAGGAAGGAGCGAAGGGCCGGGAGATCTCCTTCGGCGACTTCGTCGAGGTGGAGAACCCGGTCGCGCGCCGGTGGGCGCACCTCGGTGAGCTGTTCCGCGAGCGAGGGCGATTCGTGGCCGCGGCCGAGGAGTACGGGAAGGCGCACGCCCTGGTCGGCAACGCCTACGAGACCATCTCCAACAAGTACGCGCTGGCCCTGATGGCCGTGAAGCGGCTGGACGAGGCGGAGAAGGTCCTCCTGAGCTCGCTCGAAGCGCATCCAGGCTACGCCTCGACCCAGGTCCACCTCGGCCGCATCTACCTGAGCCGAGGGAAGTGGTCCGAGGCGCGCTCGGCCTACCGCGCAGCGCTGGCTCAGGATCCCTTCGACCCCGAGATTCATCTGGCGCTCCTCAAGTCCGCCCAGTCGCTGGGGGACGCCCCGCTGGCCGAGCGCGCCCAGAGCGCCTCGGTCATCCTCACCGGTGTGCCCGCCGATCGACTTCCGGAGCTGCTGGCACGGCTGCCCGGCCCGCAGTCCGATCCGTCCGATGTCGCGCTACCCCGCGGCCCGGCCGAACCTCCCCGTCCACCCCGACCGGCCCCCAAGAAGGCCGCGAAGACCGCAGAACCCACGGCCTCCGAACGGCTATGACATCTCCCATGTCCTCGACCCCCCTGACCGCCGTTGAGCCCGGCGCCGACCTTCGCGCCGTGGAGGCGCTCGCCCGGGCCCGGTCGGCCATCGTCGAGCAGATCGAGAAGCGCGTGGTGGGCCAGCGTGAGGTGGTGGAGCACCTCCTCATCGCGCTCTTCTCCAGGGGGCACTGTCTCTTCGTGGGCGTGCCCGGGCTGGCCAAGACGCTGCTCATCTCCACCCTGGCCGAGGTGCTGAACCTCACCTTCAATCGCGTTCAGTTCACCCCGGACCTGATGCCCTCGGACATCACCGGTACCGACATCCTCGAGGAGGACCGGGCCACCGGGCACCGCGACTTCCGCTTCGTCCGCGGCCCCCTGTTCGCCAACATCATCCTGGCCGACGAGGTGAACCGGACCCCGCCCAAGACGCAGGCGGCGCTGCTCCAGGCGATGCAGGAGTACCGGGTCACCGCGGGCGGCGAGACCTATCCCCTGGACCTGCCATTCCTGGTCTTCGCCACCCAGAACCCCATCGAGCAGGAGGGGACCTATCCTCTGCCCGAGGCGCAGCTCGACCGGTTCATGTTCCTGGTGGACGTCGGCTATCCGAGCGCGGAGGAGGAGTTCCAGATCGTCAAGAGCACCACCTCGGGGACGAGCCCGAGGCTGACCAAGGTGCTCTCTCCGGAGCAGATCCTCGCGCTTCAGGAATTGGTCCGCCGCGTCCCGGTGCCGGACCACGTGGTGCGTTACGCGGTCGAGCTCGTTCGCCAGACGCGGCCCAAGGAGCCTGCCGCGCCGGAGCTGGTGAGGAAGCATGTGAACTGGGGCGCCGGCCCGCGGGCGAGCCAGTACCTCGTCGTGGCGGCGAAGGCCCGCGCCGTCCTCCAGGGAAGGTTCGCGGCGACGGTGGAGGACGTCCGGGCGCTGGCGCTCCCCGTCCTGCGCCACCGCGTCCTGCCCAACTTCGCCGCCGAGAGCGAGGGGATCACCAGCACCCGCATCGTCCAGCAGCTGCTGGATCTGGTGAAGGGCTAGCGCCCCCGCCGTGGTCTCGCTCGACGCGGCAATGCTGGCCAAGCTCGCCGGGGTGAAGCTGCGCGCCCGTGCGGTCATGGAGGGCGTGCTCTCCGGCCTGCACAAGAGCCCGCATCAGGGCCAGAGCGTCGAGTTCTCCGAGCACAAGGAGTACGCGCCCGGGGACGAGCTCCGGCACCTGGACTGGAAGGCCTTCGGCAAGTTCGACCGCTACTACGTGAAGCGCTACGAGCACGAGACCAACCTCAAGGCCACCCTGGTCGTGGACGCGAGCGGGTCGATGGGCTACCGCAGCGGGCCGCTCTCCAAGCTGGAGGTGGCCACCACCCTCGCCGGTACCCTGGCGTACCTGCTCGTTCGCCAGCAGGACGCGGTGGGGCTGAGCGTGGTGACGCGTGCAGGCGCGGCGGACCTGCCGCCCCGGGCAGCCGCCGGGCACCTCCACACGGTGCTGGGCGCGCTGGACGTGCTGCAGCCCGGCGGAGGCACGGACCTGTTCGCCGCGGCGGATCACCTGGCCGAGAAGGTGCGCCGCGGGCAGCTGGTGGCCGTCTTCTCCGACTTCTTCGACGACCGCGACGAGGCTCTGGGCCGGATCCTCGCCCTCCGCGCGCGCCGCAATGACCTCGCGCTCTTCCACGTGCTCGATCCCGCCGAGCTCGAGTTCCCCTTCGACGACCCCACGCTCTTCCTCTCGCTCGAGGACGAGCGGCGGATCGAGGTCAACGCCCGGGAGATCCGCGAGAGCTACCTGGAGGAGTTCCGCGCCTTCCTCGAACGCACCCGCGCCACCTGTGCCGAGGCGGACGTCGACTACGCCGTGGTCCGGACCGACGAGCCGCTGGATGCGGTGCTGCTGCGCTTCCTGGGCCGGCGCCAGCGGAGGGCGGCGTGACCTTCGGCCAGCCCTGGCTGCTGCTCGGCGCGGCGGCGGCGCTCATCCCGCTGGCGGTCCACCTCTTCGACCGGCGGAAGCCGCGGCCCCACCCTTTCGCGGCGATCGCCTTCGTGCTCCGGAGCCAGCGCCGCACGGCCTCGCGGCTCAAGCTGAAGCGGCTTGTGCTCTACACCCTGCGCACGCTGATCCTTCTCGCCATTCCGGTGGCGCTGGCCCGGCCCGAGCTCCGGCGCCCCGGCACGGCGGTGTCCCGGGCGGTGGGACCGGCGGCGACCGTGGTCGTGGTCGACCGCGGGCTGGCGATGCGCTTCGTGGACGGAGAGAGCCTGTTCGAGAAGGCGCGGAGCGAGGCCCGGAGCGCCATCGCCTCGCTGGGCGCGGAGGACCCGGTCACCGTGCTCCCTTGCAGTCCCGAGGTGACGCCGCCCACCGCGCCCGGCCTCGACCGCCGCGAGGCTCGGGAGATCGTGGACCGGATGGTTCCGGCCTGGTCCACCGTCGACCTCGGCCGCTGCTTCGAGGTCGCCGCTCGTGCCCTGGAGGAGAGCCCCACCGCCGGCAAGCGCATCGTGGTGGTCTCGGCGTTCACCGCCGGCTCGCTCCGGCTGGAGACACCGCCTCCCACGGTCCGCGTGGCCGGGGACAAGCGGGTCCGTCCGGAGATGGTCCTCCGGGACGTTGCTCGCGGCCGGAAGGTGCTCCCCAACCACTTCATCGCCGATCTGAAGGCCGAACCCGCGCCCCAGGCTGGCTCCCGCTCGGTGCAGGTGAGCTTCACGGTGCGAAACGTGTCCGACCTGGCGGCGGGAGAGATCCAGGCGACGGTCGAGCTCGCCGGGCGCGTGGTGGGGAAGACCTTCCTCTCGCTCGCTCCCGGAGGAACGGCCCAGAAGACGCTGACCGTCCGCTCCGAGGTGGGCGGGCCGGTGGCGGGGGCTGTCTCCCTGACCCCGGACGGACTGGCCGAGGACGATCGGCGGGACTTCGTGGTGCAGGTGCCGCGCGAGCTCCGGGCGCTGGTGGTGGACGGCTCGCCCAGCCCGGTGCGTTACCGGGACGAGGTCTTCTTCCTCGAGGCTGCCCTCAGCGCGCCGAGCTCGCCGCTCCGTCCGGTGGTGAAGGACGCCACCGCCGGGCTCCGCGAGCCGCTCGAGGGCTACGACGTGGTGGTGCTGGCCAACGTGCCCGCTCCGGTTCCGGAGGAGGTCGCCCGCCTCAAGGCATTCGTCGAGCGCGGCGGCGGCCTCTTCATCTCCATGGGCGACAAGGTCGAGCCCGAGCCCTGGACCCAGCGCATGGGGGACCTCCTCCCCCGTCCCTTGCGCCTGGTGAAGGCCGCGGGGTCCGAGGCCGGCGCCGGTGACGGGAGGCCGGCGAAGCTGGGGGACGTGCACTGGAGCGACCCTCTGTTCTCGCCGTTCTCCGGCAGGGGCCGCGAGGGGCTGATGGGCGCCCGGTTCCGCCGCTACATGCTGGTGGAGGGCGGGACGCGAGCGGACGGCTCCGAGGTGCTGGCGACGTACGACGACGGCGCTCCGGCCTTCGTCACCGCGCGGCGGGGGCGCGGGAGGGTGCTGCTGTTCACCAGCACGCTGGACCGTGACTGGGGAGACTTCGCCATCCGGACCAGCTACCTGCCGCTGGTGCAGCGGGCCGCGGCGTGGCTCGCCGGCGCGCTGGACGAGCGCGAGATCATCGAGGGCCGCGTGGGGCAGACGGTGATGCTCCGCCCGGACCCGCAGGCCCCCGTGACGATGGTGAAGTCACCGTCGGGAGCCGCGGTGCCGGTGCATCTCGAGCCCGACCACAGCGTGAAGGTCGGACCGCTCCCCGAGCCAGGGCTCTACCGGACCTTCGATGCTGGAGCGCAGCCGGTCCTCGGCTCGCAGTTCGCGGTCGCGCTCGATCCGGCGGACAGCGACCTGACCCGCCTCGACGAGGCGCAGCTGCAGGCCTACTTCGGCGAGGAGGCGGTCCGTGGTCCCGGAGGAACGTCGGATCGCCGCGTGCCGATCTGGACCTGGCTGGTGGTGACCGCGGCGATGGCCTTCTTCGCCGAGGGCCTGCTGCTGCGGAAGCCCTGAAGCACGTCAGCGCGAGGCGGAGGAGCCCGGACGTTTCGGCCGGCCGTGGTCGCAGACCTCCAAAGCGTCGGCGCGCATGGCGGCGCGCACACGACGGTCGTGTCCAGGGGGCGCGCTGGATAACGTCGGGCGGATGCCGGCTCTCCTCACGCTCGCCTCGCTTGTCGTCCTCGGCGCAGGAACGGCGCCTGCCTCGCACTCCCCCGCGACGGGTCGCGAGGCGCTCGAGGTGATGCGCCGGGCGTACGGCGGCCGGTGGTACACGACGCTCACCTTCGTGCAGCGGACCACGCGGAAGGACGCGCAGGGCAAGGATACGGTCGAGACCTGGTTCGAGAGCCTCCGGCACACCCCCAGCGGAGGGACCGAGCTGCGGATCGACCGTGGTTCGCCCGCGGACGGCAACGGCGTCCTCTACACGGCCAGTCGGACGCGCGTCTTCCGGGCCGGTGCCCTCGCCGCGGACCGCGCGGGAGGCAACGCGCTCCTGCCGCTCATCGAGGGCGTGTACCTGCAGCCGGTCGCGACCACCGTCGAGGAGCTCGCGCCCGCCGGGGTGGACTGGTCCCGGCCCGTCCTCGCCAGCCGCTGGGAAGAGCGCCCGGTGTGGATCCTCGGAGCGCAGGCCGGGGACGATACGCGGTCGCCGCAGATCTGGGTGGACGTCGAGCGGAAGGTGGTGGTCCGCGCGCTCCTCGTCCCGGTCCCGGGAGCGCCGTTCATGGATGTCCGGATCGGGCGGTTCGTCGAGCTCGGCGGGGGCTGGCTCGGCACCCGCTGCGAATTCCTCGTCGACGGGAAGCTCGACCAGCTCGAGGACTATGAGGACTGGAAGGCAGGGGTCAATCTCTCGCCCGCGCTGTTCGACCCCGCGAGATTCCGCACGGCGAAGCACTGGGCCGCAGGCGTGTGGACGGGGAAGGACGGAGGCTGAGCGGCGTCGAGATTCGGCGCTGGTGACGCTCGCGCTCGAGGCGATGAGCCAGGTCTAGCGGCTCAGCCGGTAGATGGTCCCGCTGCCGTCATCGGAGATGAGGAGGCCCCCGCTCGGGCCCACGGCCACGTCCACCGGTCGGCCCCAGTAGGTGCCGCTCGAGGTGGTCCAGCCGGTGACCAGGTCCATCGCCGCCGACGGCTGCTGGTTCCCGCTCACGAACGGCACCAGGATGACCTTGTCCCCGCTCGGCGTGGTGCGGTTCCAGGACCCGTGCAGGGCGATCGCCGCTCCCGAGCTCCAGGGCGCGGGGAAGCCGCTGTCCTGGAGGAAGGTGAGCCCCAGCGCCGCGGCGTGCGCCTGGATGCCGAGCGTCACCCGGTCCATCGCCCCGCAGTCGGCCCTGCTCCCGTCCGGGTTGGTGTCGAAGTCCCGGTCGAAGGGCATGTCGAAGAGCCCGCTCGGCGAGTCTGGATTCGGGTTGCAGTACGGCCAGCCGTAGTTGCCGCCGTCGCGAAGGCGGATGAGCTCGTCGGGCGGGTGGTTGTCCACGTAGCTCGGGACGATCTGCCCGAGCTGCCCGGTGGAGTCGTCGAACGGGTACGGGAGGTTGTCGCGGTTGTTCACCGCGACCCAGAGGTCGTCGGTACCCGGAAAGAACGCCAGCCCCTCCGCGTTGCGGAGGCCACGCGCGTAGAGTCGCCCCGTGCCGCCGGTCGCCCCGTACACGTAGACCGACCCGCGCACCGGACTTGCCTCGGCGTCGCTCACGCAGACGTTGCAGCTCGAGGCGATGGCAACGTAGAGCCGGTGCTGGCTGTCGAGCGCGATGTTCTTCAGCTCGTGTCCATAGCTGCCATGGAGCTCGGGAGTGCTGCTGTCGGGAAGCCCGGTGACGACCGGCTCCGACGCCGGGGCGGTCGTCGCGCCGGTCCAGGCGTAGCGCCGGACGCCGTTGGACTCCGAGACATAGAGCCAGAGCGTGTCGCCGATGCGATGGAAGACCATGTCGTGGGGAAGCGTGAGGCCGCTGGCCCAGTCCGACACCACCGGGGCACCCCCACCCGAGCCGGCCTGGACGAGCGAGACCTTCCCTGCGCCCGGCCTCGAGACGAGGAGATTGCCCTCCGGGGTGACGGCGATGAAGCGCGCCCCCGGGACCCGGGCGTACACCGCGATGGAGAACCCCTGCGGCACGGTGAGCGAGCGGGGGACGTCGAACGGAGCGCTGCGCATCGACGCCGGCACGCTCACCGGAACGCTCGTGGTTGCGGCGGGAGGAAGCTGACCGCCCCCGCCTCCATCGGGTCCGCCCAGCCCGCTGCCACCGCCGTCGGGGAGGCCGCCCCCGGACCCGTTGCTGCAGGCGACGGCGAGGCCGGTGAGGAGGAGAATGCAAAAGGGACGCATCGGGGAAGGCTGTGCCTGTCAGCGGCCCGTGCCAACCCCGGACGTCGAGGCCTGGACAGGTGCTCCCGCCTGCCGGTCCGCCACGAGCCGCTCGACGTGGGCCAGGATCCGCCCCGCGGGATCCCCCCCGTCCAGCCGCGCCATCTCGGCGAGCCCGGTGGGGCTGGTGACGTTCACCTCGATGAGGAAGTCGCCGATGACGTCGATGCCGACGAACACCAGCCCCTCACGCTGAAGGAACGGGGCGAGCCGGGCGCAGATCTCCAGATCGCGCGGAGTGAGCTCGCACTTCACCGGTCGTCCTCCCACCGCCATGTTGGCCCGGTTCTCCGTCTCGAGCGGGACGCGGAGGATTGCGCCCAGCGGCTCGCCGTCCAGCAGCAGGATCCGCTTGTCTCCCTCGCGCGCCTCCGGGACATACGCCTGGGCCACCGCCCAGTCCCGCCCGCGCGCCGTCAGGAGCTCGAGGATCGAGGGCGCGTTGCGATCGCCCGGCTGGAGCAACACCACGCCTTCGCCTCCGTGTCCGTCGACCGGCTTGACGATGACCCCGAGCGGCGAATCGTCGATGAACGCCCGGATCTGTCCCGGGTCGCGGCTGATCAGCGTCGCCGGGCTCAGGTCGGCGAAGTGGAGTGCCCAGAGCTTCTCGTTCGCCGTGCGCAGGCCGGCGGGCGAGTTCACGTACACCGGAGCGCGGCCGCCGGTCGCCTCGACCAGCTGGGTAGCGTGGAGGAAGGTCACGTCCACCGGCGGGTCCTTCCGCATCCACAGCACGTCCAGCGCCGCCAGGGGCATCTCCTGTTCCGAGATCACCCGGAAGTGGTGTCCCTGCCGATCGAGCACCTCCACCTCGCGAACCCGGGCCCGGGCCTGGCCGTCCGCGTGGTACAGGGTCTCCTGACCGAAGCTCAGCAGCCGGTGGCCTCGCTCCTGGGCCGAGCGCATCAGGGCGAAGGTGGTGTCGTGATGGACGAGCACCTGCTCGAGTGGGTCCATCAGGAAGCCGATGGTCAGAGGCGCGCGGTCCACGTTTCAGAACCGTAGCCGAGCCCGCGGCCCGGTGCCCTCAGAGAGTCCCGCCGGCGCGCCAGAGGGCGAACACGCTGCCCCAGCCCATCGCCAGGAGGAGGACGAAGGTCAGGTACACCACCCACTCCAGGCGCTTCAGCGCCCCCGCGCTCGCGACCAGGCCCTGTCCCATGGCGAAGGTCTGGATCCCGTTGGCCAGGTGGTAGCTCACCGCCAGGACTCCGAGGATGTAGACCACCAGCGTCGGGGTGTGGTGCGCCATCTCGTGCGAGATGTCGGTGAACGGCTCGGGCCGTCCCTCGACGAAGCGGGGCTGCACCCAGGCGAGCCACAGGTGCGCGCCGATGAAGCCGAGCAGCCCGATCGCGCTCAGCCGCTGGAGCAGGTACTTGAGGTTGTCGTAGTAGCCATAGCGGACGTTGTTCGGCCGGGACGACGCAAGCCGCGCGATGCCCCAGAGGGTGTGCAGGAGCAGCGGCAGGAGCACGACCACGACCACCAGCGTCTGACGCAGCGGGTGCCGGTCTACGGTGACGGCCTGCTCCCAGGGCTGCGCGCCGTCGAAGGCGCTGAGGTTGTCCCACAGGTGAAGCACGGTCCAGATGCCGAGCGGGGCGATCGCCAGGAGCGAGGCGATGCGCGCGCGGTAGAAGCTTCCGGTCGAGGCGACCGGTGGGGCGATGTCGGCCATGGCGGTGCGTTCATTCCAGGCCGAGGGGCGGCCGTGCAAGCCACTCGTGAATCGAGGGTCCGGCCTCGGTGCTGCGTCCCATCAGCCAGGCAATCGCCGGCACTGGCCCCTGATACACTCCGTGGGTTCTGGTGACCGATCTTCGTCAGGCGTGTGCGCGGCTGCTGGTCGTGGGTTTCCCGGGCCGGGCGGTCGACCCGGACGTCGGGGGGCTGGTGGAGGCCGGAGTCCTCGGCGCCATTCTCTTCGGACGCAACGTGGGGACCGCAGCCGAGACCGCACAGCTGGTGCGCGAGCTCAAGTCGCGCGCGGGCCGTCCGTTCCCGGTCTCGGTGGACCAGGAGGGCGGTCGGGTGGCCCGGATGCGCGGCGCGCCGTACACCCCGCTGCCCCCGATGCGGGTCATCGGGCGGCGCGCGGACGCGGACACGGCGCGGAAGGTGGGGCGGCTCCTCGCCTTCGAGCTTCGGGCCACCGGGTTCGACTGGGACTTCGCGCCGGTGCTGGACGTGGATAGCAACCCCGCCAACCCGGTCATCGGCGACAGGAGCTTCAGCGCGAACCCGGGAGAGGTCGCGCGGCTGGGCGTGGCGCTCTCCGAAGGGATGGAGCAGGGAGGCGTTGCCTCCTGCGGGAAGCACTTTCCCGGCCACGGAGACACGCAACAGGACAGCCATGTGACCTTGCCGGTCCTGGGGCACGGATTGCCGCGTCTCGAGGCGGTGGAGCTGGTGCCCTTCCGCGCCTACGCCCGGGCGGGCCTCGCCTCGGTGATGACGGCCCACGTCCGTTTCCCGGCGCTGGGCGAGGACGTGCCGGCGACGATGAGCCGTGCCTCCATCACCGGGCTGCTGCGGGAGCGGCTCGGCTTCCGGGGAGTGGTGGTCAGCGACGACCTGGAGATGAAGGCCATCAGCGAGCCGGCGGTAGCCGCGGTGGAGGCGGTGCGGGCGGGTGTGGACGCCCTGCTGGTCTGCCACCACCCAGCGGTGCAGCACCGGGTGCTGGACGCGCTGGTCGCGGCGGCCCGCTCCGGCGTCCTTCCCGAGGAGCGGCTCCGCGAGGCCCACGCCCGCATCGACGCGCTGGTCGGGCGATTCGTTCGCCCCGCGGAGGATCGGCTGGGTGAGCTGGGTTCGGCCGAGCACCGGCGGATGGTCGAGGACCTCTCGCTCGAGGCTCCGTCCCCGGCCGTCGCCGGACGGGACCCAACCGCCCGTCCCGGCGCTCCAGGCTGAGGCGAAGGGCTAGACCTCTCGCGTTCGGGTGACCCCGCTCGCGGCCAGCGGACTCGCCGCGACCGTTCGCGGGGGTCCACCCGACGTTGTGTCACGTCCGGTGCGATCCGTTACCGCATCCCGCCGTCGCGACCGCCCATGCCGGCGTCACCGGAGCCACCGGTCCCGGACTGGTCGCTCGAGCTCGGGCTCGAGGCGGACCCGGAGGCCGTCCCGCCCGATCCCGTCGATCCGGGGCTGGACGTCGCCCCGCCGCTCGGTCCGCGGCTGGTCGGGAGCGACGTCGAGCCGCCCCGCTCGTTGCTGCCCTGACCCGGTCTCTGCTCGCACGCCGCTCCCAGCGCCAACCCGCTGATCAATGCCAGGGCGCCAATCAATCCTTTCCTCTTCATCTGCTTCCTCCTGTTCTGTTGCCGGAAGACCGCTCCCGGAGGGGTGACGACGGCCAAGGTCGAGCGGAAGAGGTTGACAGACCAGCGCCAGGAGGGACGCCGGGCCTCCCGCCGCGAGGCGTGTTAGAGGACCGGACGGAGAGGCACCGCTGACGACCGCGACCGCCTGGTTCCTCGGATTGCTCCTGGGCATGCGCCATGCCCTCGAGCCAGACCACCTCGCGGCGGTCTCCACGCTGGTCACCGAGGAGGATGACCCACGCTCGGGCCTCTGGCTGGGTGCGTACTGGGGGCTCGGCCACACGCTCGCGCTCCTGGGGGTGGGACTGGTGCTGGCCCTGCTCCGCACCACGATGTCCGACCGGCTGACCGTCGGCTTCGAGCTGGTGGTGTCGGTGATGCTGCTGTTCCTCGGGGTCCGCGCTCTCGTGCGGGCACGGACGGAGATGACCGAGGGCGCGCGGCAGCGCCACGCGCACGGCGGACGTCTCCACGTGCACGCCGGGCCGGGCGCACACGTGCACCTCGGTCACCGCGCCTACGCGGTCCGACCCCTGGTGGTGGGCATCGTCCACGGCCTCGCCGGGAGCGGCGCGCTCACCGCGCTGGTGCTCGCCGGCTTCGAAACCAATGTCGAGCGGCTGGCGTACACGCTGGTCTTCGGCGGCGGCTCGGTGCTGGGAATGGGGCTGCTCTCCGGCATCGCGGGGTACCCGCTCGCGCATCTGCTCCGCACTCCACGGGCGCGGGCCTGGACGAGCGCCGCGGCCGGGGTGCTGAGCGTGACCATGGGCCTGCTCTGGGGCTGGCCTCTGCTGCCGAAGCTGCTCGGCTAGCTCGCGCCCTTCTCCAGCGCCTGCACGGCGAGGAGAGACGCCAGGCTGAGCTGCACCACCGGCTCGGGCCGCCGGGCGAAGGCGATGAGCTCTGCCACGGTGCGCGTCCCGTCGGCGTGCGCGAGCAGATCCGATTCCCACCGCTCCAGCTCGATGTCCGACTGCGGGTAGACCGGCTGGCGCGAGGGCACGAGGCGGTCCTCGAGCGCGAGGATCCGCTTCACCCGCTCGGCCTTGTAGAGCTTCTTCACCCCGCGGACGATGAGGTTGGCCGGGTTCACGTCCAGCTTGAGCATCTCGCCCCGCGCCTTCCCACCGAAGGACATGACGTAGGTGCCCTCTTCCCAGGCGAAGAGAGAGTAGATGATCGACTTGACCTGCTGCCCCACGTAGTAGAGCCGCTCGGTGTCGCGGAGCAGCCCGCGCTCCACCAGGATGTCGCCGGTGCGGCGCTTGGTCTGCTGCGCCATCAGCGCCACGTCCGCGAGCTGCTCGGGGCGGATCTTCCCCGTTCGCACCAGGAACTGGCCGAGCCGGTCGGAGAGGAGGTTGGAGAGCGCGAACACCGGCATCCCGTCCTCGAAGTACACGACCTTCTTCACCTGGCCCCGCTGCACGCCGAGCTCACCGGTCTCGCGGGTCTGGAAGAAGGCGGTGATGAGCGAGGGGAGATTGTCACGAAGCTCGCCCCGCCGGAGCGCCTTGGTCGGCGGCGGCGCCGGAACCGTCCCCGCCGGGCGGGTCCGCACCAGTGTGTCGGGGTGCCGCTCCATCGGCCTCGCCCGGAGGTCGGCCCCGTGGAGCTCGGCGCTGCCGTCCTGGGCCCCGTGGCTCACCTTGATCTTGCCGGTGAGCTCCATCGTGTCCGGCTGCTCTTCCTCCTCGATGTCGATGTCCAGCTCGACCTCGAACTCCTCGGTGCCGCCGGACGTCGCGGGCGGAGTGGCCGGGACGTGCTGGGCCACCGCCTCGAGCAGCTTCCGCGCCTCGAACGGCTTCTCGAACCAGGCCACGGCCCCGTGCTTCTGCTTCGCCTCGGTTCCGTGCTTGCCGCCCTTGAAGACGCCGGTCACGAAGATGACCGGTAGCTGGGGGAACTCCTTCCGGAGCTGGTCGGCGAGGTGGTACCCCATCAGGTCCGGGAGCAGCACGTCGAGCACGGCCAGCGCAGGCGCATTGCCCCTGGCGACGTCGAGCGCCTGCTTGGCTTTCGAGGCGGACACCACGTCGTAGCCCGCGTCCTCGAACAGATGCGTCAGGAGCGAAAGAAGCTCCAGATTGTCGTCGACGACGAGCAGGCGCGGGCGCGGCATATGTCGTGACGACGTTAACAAATCCATCTCACCAGAGAGGATTTCCGACGCGTAGGCGACGCGCGCACTCGCTGCGACACATCGTTGCCACTGCAGCGGGCGTGCGCCGCGAACTGGCCGCTTTCCAGTCTGAGCGTTGCGATGAGCTGTCCTTGACCCTTCTCGGTCCCGCGCCCACGCTGGCTGAAACACGGCCGAGGCTCGGGGGACATTGATGGAGATGAGGCAGACGTGGCTGGCGGGACTCCTCGCGATGTGGACGGCGTGCGCACCTGCCGGGCACGGCAATCGCCCGGCGGCGCCGGAGCCGGCACCCTCGTCGGCGATGATCGCCAACCTCGGGTTCGACCAGGCCGTCCGGATGGGGAGCGATTACGTGAAGCAGTCGACCGGAGTCGGCGAGGCCACGCTGCTCGCCAGCCAGGAGCTGCCGGCCGGGTTGCTCCAGCTCACCTTCGACCTGGGCCCGGGCAAGTTCCCCGTCCGGGTGACCGTGGACCGGGTCAATGGCCAGGTGAAATCCATGGAGCCCGTCCAGGGCGTGACCCAGCCCGCGAAGTGACGCTTGACTGCGCCAGACAGCGGGTCCCAGGCTCCGGGATCGTGCGGCCCCGCTCCTCCGGCTGGCTCGGCGTGCTCGTCATCTGTGTCGGGTGCGCGGCCGCCGGGCGCAGCGATCGACCCCCCGCACCGGGTCCCGCGCCCTCTCCCGGCGCCATTGGCGTCCTCGGCTTCCCGGCCGCGGTGAGGGCGGGCAGCGACTACGTGGCGGCCAGCACCAACGTCCCGAATCCCACGCTCACCCGGAGCGAGACCCTGCCCAGCGGGATGCTCCAGCTGGACTTCGACCTCGGTCCAGGGGTTCCCGAGCCGGTTCGGGTGACCGTGGATCCCAACGAGGGGAAGGTCCACTCCCTCGAGCCGATCCAGCAGATCCCCGCAATCACCAGCCCTACCAAGACCCGGTAGTTGCGCGGGCCCCACCCTCTCCGCTACGTGACCTCCTTCCTCTGCAGCGAAGGGTGAACGAACCGTCATGGCCGAGAAGCTGACCCCTCGGGAGAAGAACTTCTCCGAGTGGTACGTGGACGTGGTCCTCAAGTCGAAGCTCGCGGATTACTCCGACGTCAAGGGCTGCATGGTCATCCGCCCCAACGGCTACGCGCTCTGGGAGAACATCCAGCGCGGGCTGGACGGGATGTTCAAGGCCACCGGGCACAGGAACGCCTACTTCCCGCTGCTGATCCCGGAGAGCTTCCTCCGCAAGGAGGCCGAGCACGTGGAGGGCTTCGCCCCGCAGCTGGCGGTGGTGACCCACGCCGGGGGCAAGAAGCTCGAGGAGGCCTACGTCATCCGGCCCACCTCCGAGACCATCATCAACTCGATGTTCGCCCGGTGGATCCAGAGCTACCGGGACCTCCCGTTGCTCCTGAACCAGTGGGCCAACGTGATGCGCTGGGAGATGCGCACCCGGCTGTTCCTCCGCACCACCGAGTTCCTCTGGCAGGAGGGCCACACCTGCCACGAGACGGAGGCGGAGGCCGAGGAGGAGACGCTCCGGATGCTGGAGGTGTACCGGACCTTCGCCGAGGACTGGATGGCGATGCCGGTCCTGGCCGGCCTGAAGTCGGATTCGGAGAAGTTCGCCGGGGCGATGCGCACCTACAGCATCGAGGCGATGATGCAGGACAAGAAGGCCCTGCAAGCCGGCACGAGCCACAACCTGGGCCAGAACTTTGCCCGGGCGTTCGGGACCCAGTTCCAGGGTCGGGACGGGCAGCAGCACTTCGTCTGGCAGACCTCGTGGGGCGCGTCGACCCGGCTCATCGGCGGCCTGGTGATGACTCACTCGGACGACGCGGGCCTGGTCCTCCCTCCGAAGCTGGCCCCGACCCACGTGGTGATCGTCGTCATCGGCAAGGGGGAGGAGCGCGGCCCGGTGACGGCGAAGGCGCAGGCCGTGGCCGAGGACCTGCGGAAGGCAGGGCTGTCGGTCATCGTCGACGACGACGAGAGCAAGGGCCCGGGCTTCAAGTACTTCGAGTACGAGCTGGCCGGCGTGTGCCTCAGGATGGAGCTGGGCCCCAAGGACCTGGCGAAGGGCGCGTGTGTCCTCGTCCGCCGCGACGACCGGAGCAAGCAATCCGTTCCGCTCGATCAGGCGGTCTCGGTGTCGAAGGCCAAGCTCGACGACATGCAGAAGTCGCTGTTCGAGCGGGCGAAGGCCTTCCGCGACGCGAACACCTTCGTGGTCGGCTCCCTCGAGGAGATGAAGAAGCGTGCCGACGACGGCTTCCTGGTGGCGCAGTGGTGCCTCGCCCCGGCATGCGAGGCGCGCATCAAGGAGGAGACCGGCGGGGTCACCTCGCGCAATCGCCCCTTTGATCTCAAGTCGGAGCCGGGGAGCTGCGTGGTGTGCGGGAGCGCGAGCCCCGGCGCCTGGGTCTGGTCGAAGGCGTACTGAGCCGGACAGGCCCGACGGGGTGACCCGTCCGGCCCTGGCGACACCCGTTCGCGGCCATGCGGCCCTCAGAGGCCCTCGCCCGTACTAGGGTCCTCCGCTCCCGGAGGGGCCCAGATGGTGAAGATTCCTCGTGCGCTGCGGTGGTGGTTCCTGGTCGCGCTCCTGCCTGCGACGGGGCTCGCAGCCACCACCGAGCGGATGGCCCTGGTGACGTCCAACGGCCGCACCGGGACCCTCACGGTGACCACCGAGGGGCGCACCGTGGACGTCGACTGGCGCGTCGACGACAACGGCCGCGGGTCGAAGATCCGCGAGCACATCGTCCTCGGCGCAAACGGGCTTCCGATCTCCCGGAGTATCGAGGGCACCTCGACCTTCGGCGCTCCGGTGAAGGAGTCCTTCACCGTCGAGGCAGGCCGGGCGCGCTGGACCAGCATCGACGACCAGGGGGACGCACCCGCCGGCGACGCGCTCTACGTCGACAACCGAGGAAGCCCGTGGACCGTGCTGCACTTCGTCAAGGCCATGCTGGGCAGCAAGCGGCTCACCCGGGCCGCGTTCCCCTCGGGAACCTTGCGACTGCAGAAGCTCCGCGAGGTGACCGTCGGTCCCTCGAAGGAGCGGCTCCAGGCCTACGCCCTGTGGGGGACGTCGATCGGCAATCCCGCCCTGCTCCTGGTCCGCGGGACGACGCTGGTCGCGTCGGTCAGCCCCTACGCGGTGCTCACCCGCGAGGAGCATGCCGGTCGCTTCGCCGAGCTGTCCGGCGTCGCGCGGGAGCTCAACGCAGAGCTGCTCCGCGATCTCTCGAAGCGGCTCACCCACCGCCCGGACGGGCCGGTGTGGATCACCCATGCGCGGCTGTTCGACCCGGTGTCCGGCACCGCTGTCACCGGGCAGAACGTGGTGCTGTACCGCGATCGCATCGTCGGCGTCCGCCCGGACGCGCCTCCCGCCGGGGCGACCGTCATCGATGCGGAGGGTGGCACGCTGCTCCCGGGGCTCATCGACTCGCACGCGCACACCGGTGACTGGGACGGCCTCATGGACATCGCCTCCGGTGTGACCCAGGTGCGTGACCCGGGGAACGACAACACGTCACTGCTCGCGCTGATGCCGCGCTTCGACTCGGGAGAGCTGGTGGGCCCGCGCGTCTTCGCCAGCGGGTTCCTGGAGGGAAAGTCTCCGTTCTTCGCCTCCGGAGGATTCACGGTCCAGACCGTCGAGGAGGCGGTGGACCGCGTCCGCTGGTACTCCGACCACGGGTTCTGGGGCATCAAGATCTACAACTCGATGCCCCCGGCCTTCGTGAAGCCCATGGCCGACGAGGCGCACCGTCTCGGGCTCCACGTCTCCGGGCACGTCCCGGCGTTCATGAACGCCGACCAGGCCATTCGCGACGGCTACGACGAGATCAACCACATCAACCAGCTGGTGCTGATGTTCGTGCTCAAGCCGGGCGAGGACCCGCGCACCCCGCTGCGCTTCACCGTCATCGGCGAGCGACTGGCGGATCTGGATCTCCAGGGCGCAGAGTTTCGCCGTCTGGTCCAGCTGATGAAGGAGCGGAAGACGACGCTCGAGCCCACCATGGCCACGTTCGCGCCTCTCTTCGTCGGCCGTCCCGGAAAGGGCTCTCCCACCGACGCACCGTGGATCGACCACGTGCCCGCACCGGTCCGGCGCGACCGGAGGACGCTGGTCCTCGACGTGAAGCCCGAGCAGTACGCCCGGTACGACGCGAGCTGGAAGAAGCTGGAGCAGATCCTGGTCACCCTTCACCGGGAGGGCGTTCCCCTGGTTCCGGGCACGGACGAGCTCGCCGGCCTCGTGCTGCACGGCGAGCTCGAGTCCTGGGTCGCCGCGGGCCTCACTCCGGTCGACGCGCTCCGGGCGGCGACGCTGGGCGGGGCGCGCTTCCTGGGGCGCGAATCGGAGCTGGGAACCATCGCCGTCGGCAAGCGGGCCGCGCTCTACTTGGTTGACGGCGACCCGCTCACGGACATCCACGCCATCCGGAAGGGCCGACTGGTGGTGAAGGACGGGGCGCTGTTCTACCCGGACGAGATCCACTCCGCCCTGGAGATCACGCCGTTCGCGAAGCGCGTCGAGCCCCGGACTGCGGGGGTGGGGAAGCCCGCGAGCCGCTGAGGCCCGAGCGGAGCTACCATCCGGGGCCGTGCGGCTGTTCCTCGCCGGCGTGGTTCCGGGCGCGGTCAAGAAGGCGCTGCACGCGCAGCTGGAACCGGTGCGTGCCGCGACGCCGCAGGCGCGCTGGCTGCCGGCCGAGAGCCTTCACCTCACGCTCCTCTTCCTGGGCGCGGTCCCCGACGCAACGGTCCTCCCACTGCAGGCCGCGTTCGGCGGGGTGTGCGGCCGGCACCGGGCGCTGAACCTCGCGCTCGGGCAGGCCGAGACCTTCGGTCCGGTCCGTACCCCGCGGGTGCTGGCGGCCACGCTCGTGGGAGACGTCGAGGGGCTGCAGGCGCTGGTCCTGGACGCCCGCCGGGCAGCGGAGCCCCTGGTGCCGCTCGAGGCCGAGCGCCCCTTCCGCCCTCATCTCACGCTGGCGCGGGCCCGCTCGACACACGGGGACGTCCGGCTGGGCCGCTGCCGCTCCGCGCTTGCCGCGAGCCTCCACGGCGCGTTCGTCCTCCACGACGTCGCGCTGATGAAGAGCGAGACCCTGCCCGCCGGCGCCGTGCACACCGTGCTCGCGCGCTGGACCCTGGCCGGCTGATCCGCTCGCTCGTTGCGCTCACATTGAAGGCGCCGGAAGTCCGCGTCGCAGCGTGCGGATCTGACTCGCCTTGACGCACCTGATCCCCGCTTTACGTTCCTCGTGCTCGAGAAGCCGAGGCGAGCCAGAACTTCACAAGAGAGCAGGAGAACCATGAGCACCATGCAGCGCTGGAATCCGGCGCGCGACTTCGCGCGTCTGCAGGACGAGGTGAACCGTCTGTTCGACGGCAGCCTCGGTCTCACCCGGAGCACCGAGTCGTACGGCTGGACCCCCGCGGTCGACGTCTTCGAGGACACCGAGGGCGTCACCTTCAAGTTCGACCTGCCCGAGGTGGACGCGAAGGACGTCGACGTTCGTCTGGAGGACGGCGTGCTGACCGTCCGCGGGCAGCGGAAGCTGGAGCGCGAGGACAAGCGTGAGGGCTATCACCGGATCGAGCGCAGCTACGGCGTGTTCGCCCGGAGCTTCACCCTCCCCGCCACGCTCGACTCGGAGAAGGTCACCGCCGAGCAGAAGAACGGCGTGCTGCGGATCTTCGTCCCCAAGCGCGCCGAGGCGAAGCCGAAGAGCATCAGCGTCAAGGTGAACTAGTCCCCGTTCGTACGGGGACGCCGGCACCCTCGCCGGCACGCGCGCCCACCCTGCCTCCCCGGAGGCGGCGGTGGGCGCGGTCGTTCTTGCCGCTCACTCTCCCAGGTAGGCCTTGCGGATCTCCGGCGCGGCGAGGAGCGCCTTGCCCTGTCCGCGCATCACCACCTCGCCGGTCTCCAGCACGTAGCCGTAGTGGGCCAGGTTGAGCGCCAGGTGGGCGTTCTGCTCGACGAGAAGGATGCTCACCCCGCGGGCGTTCACCTCGCGGAGGATGCGGAAGATGGTCTCCACGACCTGAGGAGCGAGCCCGAGCGAGGGCTCGTCGAGGAGCAGGAGCTTCGGCCGACTCATCAGCGCCCGGCTGATGGAGAGCATCTGCTGCTCGCCGCCGGAGAGCGTCCCTCCCGGCTGCTTCATCCGCTCCCGCAGGCGCGGGAAGAGGCCGAAGACGTAGTCCAGGTCCTGCTTGATCTCCCCGGCGTCCCGCCGGAGGTACGCTCCCAGCTCGAGGTTCTCCATCACCGTGAGGTTGAGGAAGATGCCTCGTCCCTCGGGCGCGTGGGCCATCCCCTTCGGCACCAGGAGGTTGGACTTCAGCCCCTGGATCTCCCGGTCTCCGAGCCGGATGTGCCCCGAGCGCGGCTTCAGCATCCCGGAGATGGCCCGGAGGGTGCTGGTCTTTCCCGCGCCGTTGGCTCCGATCAGCGCCACGACCTCGCCCTGACCCACGCTCAGCGACACGCCGTGGAGGGCGTTGATCGCGCCGTAGGAGACGTGCAGGTCGTCGACCTCGAGCAGCTGGGGGCGGGGCTCGCGCGTCCCGAGCGTGGCCGGCGTGCTCACGGGGCAGGCGTCTCCGAGGTCGACGTCGCCGGGGGTACCGGCATCCCGTGCGCGGCGAGGTAGCTGTCGCCGAGATAGGCCTCGATGACCTTCGGGTCCTGGCGCACGCGCTCCGGCGCGCCGCAGGCGATGGTGACCCCGTGGTCGAGCACGGTGATGTCCTCGCAGATCCCCATCACCAGCTTCATGTCGTGCTCGATGACCAGGATGCCCAGCGAGAACTGATCGCGGAGCTGCCGGATGAGCACCATCAAATCCGCCTTCTCCCGGGTGTTCATCCCGGCCGCGGGCTCGTCCAGCAGGAGGACCTTGGGGCGGGTGCCCAGCGCACGGGCGATCTCCAGCCTCCGCTGCTCACCGTAGGGCAGGTTCCGGGCCTCCTCGTCGCGCCGGTGGGACAGGCCCATCACCCGGAGCAGCTCCTCGGCGCGCTGGGTGATCTCCTGCTCCTCCAGCTGGAACCCCGGGGTGAGGAGCAGCGCGCGCCACCAGTCGACGTAGTTGTTGAGCGCGTCCATGGCGCTCGCCACCGGGCTCCGGCCGGCGGAGCGGCGCCGCAGCTCGTCGATCTGCTGGCGCGAGAAGAGCGGCCGCTCATCGGACAGACACGCCACCCGCACGTTGTCGAGCGCGGTGAGCGCACGGAAGAGCCGGATGTTCTGGAAGGTGCGCGCCAGGCCGAGGCGGTTGATCTGGTGTGGCTGCCGTCCGTTGACCCGCTCGCCCCCGACCCGGATGTCCCCGTGCGTCGGAACGTAGACGCCGGTGAGGAGGTTGAAGGCGGTCGTCTTCCCGGCACCGTTCGGACCGATGAGGCCCTTGAGATCTCCCCGGTGGATCCGGAGATCGAAGCCGTGCAGCGCACGCAGGCCACCGAACTCGATGCCGACCTTGACCGCCTCGAGCAGGAGCTCCCCGCTCATGTGATGCCCCTCCGCGCACGCGGGATCCAGCGGGGGAGCACGTCCCAGATCTCCCGGGTGCCGAAGAGCCCCTGCGGGCGTACCAGCATCAGGATGACCAGCAGCATGCCGTAGACCGGCATGCGGATCTGATCGACCTTCTGGGCGAGGGAGGCGCCCGCTCCGAGACCGCCCAGCTGGAGGAAGAGCGTGCGCAGCGCCTCGGGGAGAAGCGTCAGGAAGATCGCGGCGACGATCGCGCCGGTGGTGCTTCCCAGACCGCCCGCCACGACCATCACCACCACCTCGATGCTCTTCACGAAGGTGAACGAGCCCGGGTTGATGATCGGCACGAAGTGGGCGAAGAGGCCGCCCGCCACTCCTGCGAAGAAGGAGGAGATGACGAACGCCCGGACCTTGTAGCTGGTGGTGTCCACCCCCATCGCCTCGGCAGCCACCTCGTCCTCGCGGATGGCCCACAGGCTCCGGCCGTGCGTGCTGCCCACGATGCGGCGGGCGACGAGCACCACCAGGAACACGCAGAACCAGACGGCGAACAGGCTCGAGGTCTGGGGGATCCCCGAGAGACCGAGCGCTCGCCCGAACGCGTCCAGGTTCTGGACGATGACCCGGATGATCTCCCCGAAGCCGAGAGTGACGATCGCCAGGTAGTCCCCCCGGAGCCGGAGCGAGGGAAGCCCGACGATGAAGCCGCAGATCGCCGCGGCGACTCCCCCGGCCAGCAGCGTCCCCACGAACTGCACCTGATCCGAGATCACCGTCGGCAGACCGGCGATGGCCACGTCCTTGAGCAGGAGGCTCAGCTTCCCGGCGGTGTACGCCCCCACCGCCATGAAGCCGGCGTGGCCGATGGAGAACTGGCCGGTCATCCCGTTCACGATGTTCAGGGACACCGCGAGGATGACGTTCACCCCGACGATGGACGCCAGGTAGACGAAGAAGGGCAGATCGCCGAGCAGCAGCTGGAGCACCGCCAGCACCGCGATGGCGATCAGCACCGGCACGAGCCCACGCAGCCAGGCGGGCATCGCTACACCTTCTCCGCCGTGACCCGGCCGAACAGCCCACCCGGGCGTACGAGCAGGACCACGATCAGGAAGCTGAACGCGACCGCGTCACGCCAGCTGCTGGAGGAGTAACCGACGACGAACTCCTCCACGAGACCCAGCAGGAGCCCTCCCACCACTGCGCCCGGCACGTTGCCGATCCCTCCGATCACCGCGGCGACGAAGGCCTTCAGGCCCACGTAGAGCCCCATCAGCGGCTGGATGGCGGTGTCCTTGATGGCGTACAGGATGCCCGCCCCTGCCGCCAGCGCGCTCCCCAGCATGAACGTGAGCGCGATGATCCGGTCCACCGGGATGCCCATGAGCGCCGCCGTCCGGTGATCGAACGAGACCGCGCGCATCGCCCGGCCGAACCGGGTCCGGTAGACCAGGCCCTGGAGCGCCAGCATCAGCCCGATGGCGATGGCCAGGCTGATGACCTGCCAGTTCCAGATCACCACCGCGCGGTCCCCGATGATCAGCCACTCGCGGGGATGGATGATCTCCGGGAACGCTCGCGGCGCAGCGCCCGGCAGCGGCCCGAAGTCCAGCTGGAACCCGTAGGAGAGGGTGAAGGAGATGCCGATGGCGGTGATCAGCGCCGTCAGCCTCGGCTTGTCCCGCAGAGGGCGGTAGGCGAACCGCTCGATGAGGAACCCCAGGATCGCGCACCCGGCCATCGCCGCCAGGAAGATGATCAGGACTCCCCAGAGCGAGGACTGGTGCTCGTAGCCCAGCTTCTGGGCGACGGCGTAGCCCATGAAGGTGCCCACCATCATCACGTCGCCATGGGCGAAGTTGATGAGCTTCAGCACCCCGTAGACCATGGTGTAGCCAAGGGCCACCAGGGCGTAGATGGTGCCGGCCGCGACCCCGTTGATGAGGTGCTGCGTGAAGTCGGACATCAGGGGGCGATGGTGGCCACGTACTTCGTCTTGCCCTTGCCGACTTCGAGGACCACCGCGGGCTTGGTCGCGTTCCGCTTCTCGTCGAGGGTGATGGTCCCGGTCACCCCGGCGAAGTTCTTGGTCTGGGCGATGGCGTCACGGATGGCCGCACGGTCGAAGCTGGGAGCCCGCTTGATCGCGTCCACCGCGACCATCGCCGCATCGTAGCCCAGCGCGGCCAGCGCATCCGGCACCGAGCCGAAGGCCGCCTTGTAGTCGGAGATGAACTTCTGGATGCGCGGATTGGGGTCGTCGGGGCTGTAGTGGTTGCTGAAGTAGCTGCCCTCGATCGCCGACCCTCCGAGCTCGAACAGCTTCTCGCTGTCCCAGCCATCGCCGCCCATCAGCTTCGCGGTGATGCCCAGCTCGCGGGCCTGCCGGGCGATGAGCCCGATGTCGTTGTAGTAGCCGGGGATGTAGATGGCGTCAGGGGAGGCGCGCTTGATCGCGGTCAGCTGGCTGCGGAAGTCGGTGCTGCCCTTGGTGTAGGTCTCCTGAGCGACGACCTTCCCGCCCATCTCGGTGAACTTGCGCTCGAAGACGTCGGCCAGGCCCTGGCTGTAGGCCGAGCCGAGATCGCGCAGCACCGCCATCTTGTTCATCTTGAGGTTGTCGTGGGCGAACTTCGCCATCACGTAGCCCTGGAAGGGATCGATGAAGCAGACCCGGAAGATGTAGTCCCCGATCTCGGTCACCTTCGGGTTGGTGGAGGCATTGGAGATCATCGGCACCTTGGCCGGCTGCGCCTTCTCGGCCATGGCCATGGAGTTGCTGCTCGCCACCTCGCCGAGGATCATCAGGACATTGTCCTGGTTGATGAGGCGGTTGGCCGCCTGGGCGGCCTCCTCGGGCTTGCTCTGGTTGTCGTAGACCCGGATCTCGATCTTCTTGCCCTTCACCCCGCCGCCGGCGTTCACCTCGCGGATGGCGAGCTCGATCGCGTTCCGGGTGGAGATGCCGAAGGTGGCCTCCGAGCCGGTGAGCGAACCCACCTCGCCGAGGAGGATGGTGTCGCCGAAGACGCCCGGCGTTCCGCTGGGAGCCCCTGCGGCGGTCGCGCTGCCGGGCGCTGGACTGGGCGGCGGAGGAGGAGCGGAGGCCTTCTTCTCGCAGCCGACGAGAGAAAGGGCACAGCTGGTCAGCACTGCGGCGAGGGCAGAGCGCATGGGGACCTCGTGACTTCCAGGGGGCAAGCCGCGGTCTTCTAGGTGGACTGTCCGAGGACGGTCAAGGTGAAGCATCGGAGTTCCGGACCCGGCGCCGGAGGTACTCGGTCCCGAGGGTGAGGAGGATGCCCCCGAGCGCGACGCAGGCCACCAGGAGCGGGGCGAACACGACCGTCAGCGCAGCCAGCGGGTCGGCCTGGATGTCGAAGCCGTGCGCCGACCAGACGAGTGCCGCCGCCGTGACCAGCGCGGTGAAGAGCGGAAAGCGCCCCCCGGCGCCGCGCGAGGCCCAGAACGCGCCCACCACCAGGCCCGGGAAGGACAGCCAGGCCACCTCGAACAACACCTGACCGAAGTTGGCGGGGAGGTTGCGGCGAGGGGAAAACCCCACCGCAATGGTGAGGAACCAGACGGCCACCGCCCCCACCGCGCAGGCGGCGACCTTCCCGGCCGAGCTCCTGGGACCACGCATTCACCTGTCCCCTTAGCTCAGGTAGGGGCCGAGAGTAGACAGGCGGCCGCTGCTGGACCATGAGAGGCCCGCGCCTCCCATGTCCCACGGCTCTCCCGTTCCCCAGCGCTGGCGCGACGAGCTGCGGATCCTGTTCCATCTCGCGCTTCCGCTGGCGCTGGCCCAGGCGGGGCAGGCACTCCTGGGGCTGGTGGACACCGCGGTGGTGGGGCGGGCCGGCGCGGTGCAGCTCGCGGGCGCGGCGCTGGGCAACGCCGTCGTCTTCACCGTCTGCATCGTGGGCATCGGCGTGCTCATGGGAGCCGATCCGCTGATCAGCCAGGCCCTCGGCGCGCGCGACCCGGTGCGGGCGCGGCGGCTCTACTGGCAGTCCCTGCGGGTCGCGATCGCGGCGAGCGCGGTGCTGGTGCTTCCCATGCTCGCGCTGGCCTACCTCCTCGAGCCGTTCGGCATCGCACCGGACGTCGCGCAGGTTGCGCGTGGATTCGTGTGGTGGCGGGTGCCGGGCGTCGCCGCTTTTCTCGTCTTCTACGCCCAGCGTGGCTACGCCCAGGCAGTCGGCGCCGCCCGGGCCCTGGTCTGGGCGACGGTGCTGGCGAACGTGGTCAACCTCTTCGGGGATCTGCTGCTCGTCTTCGGCGGCACGAGCCTCCCGGCGTGGACCGGTCCTCTGCGCTGGATCCCCGCGATGGGCGCGGGCGGGTCGGCGCTGGCCACGAGCCTCGTCCAGATCAGCGAGGTGCTCTTCCTGGCGTGGGTCATCCGCCAGGTGTCGCTCCCCCAGCGACCGGCCGACCTCCACCGGAGGCTGCCGGAGGACGAGCGGCGCATCCTACGGGTCGGCGTGCCCATCGGCCTCCACTTCGGAGCCGAGGTCGGCGTCTTCGCCCTGGCCGGCTTCCTGGCTGGACGCCTCGGGGCGGAGAGCCTGGCCGCGCATCAGATCGCCCTCACCTTCTCCTCGGTCACCTTCACCTTCGCCCTGGGCATCGGCAACGCGGGGAGCGTGCGGGTGGGGCTCGCGGTGGGTGCCCGCGACATGCACGGCGCGCGACGGGCCGGCCTGCTGGCGTTCGCTGCCGGTGCGGCGTTCATGAGCTGCGCCGCGCTGACCTATCTCCTCATCCCCGGACCCATCGTGGGCATGATGACCAACTCGGCGGCCATCGCCGCGCTTGCGGTCCCCCTCTTCACCGTGGCCGCCGTCTTCCAGATCTCCGACGGCGTGCAGGGCGTCGGCGCAGGCGTCCTCCGGGGCGCGGGGGATACTCGCTTCACCTTCACCGCCAACGTGGTCGGCCACTACCTCATCGGCCTCCCCCTGGCGCTGCTTCTGGGCTTCCACCTGCGCTGGGGAGTGGTGGGGATCTGGTGGGGCCTCGCCGCCGGGCTGACCGCGGTCGCAGTGGCGCTGGTGTGGCGCTTCCTCCGGGTGTCCGGCCGGGAGATCGTCCCGCTCGCGCTGCCCGAGGCCTGAACGTGATGGCGGAAAGAGGGCGCGAGGGCGAGCGAGGGCCGGTCAACCCACTCCGTTTCCGCCATGAGGCGGATCAGCGCGCCCCGCGCGAGGCCGTGGCGACGGGAGGGGGCGCGAGCTCGGGAGCGGCCGGAGCCGGGTCAGCACCTCGGGGGCCGTTTCGGGGCCCAGCAGCTCGTGCTCGCGGACCGTCGCGGAGCCCAGGTCCTTCTCCGGAGGAGTGGCGTGCGTTCCGGGGATGCGGCAAGCGAGGGCGTAGACCACCAGCGCGACCACGAGCGGGACGGCGTAGCGGGTGAGCATCTCCACCGGACGCCCGGCGAGCACCAGCAGAGGCACCATCAGCACTGCCAGGGCGAGCACCGCGACCCTGTTCGCCGCCCAGGGGCGGAACGCGGCGACTCCGGCCACGACCACCGAATGCAGCAGCCCCACGAAGGCCAGGAGCGGCACGAGCGACAGCCATTCGAAGAACCCCGACTCGAAGGGATGCGTCCAGTGCCCGGAGCCGGTCAGGTGATCCTGGAGCCAGATTCCGGTGAGGAACAGCGGGAGCGCGACCCCCACCAGGAGCTCGATGTTGCGCGCCACATCCGAGGGCACGGTCCGCCGGCCCATCCGTCGCCTCCGTCGAGGCGGATGTAGCGGGGCGCCCCGGCGCTGGCTTTCGGATCGACGAAGCACCCTCCGATGCTGCATGGACGCCCCCTGCCCCAGAGGCCAGGCGTGCAGCGACGAGTGACGACGGGATCGGCCGCGAGGGCAAGCGAGGACCGATCAACCCAGCCGGTTTCCGCTGTCAGGCCGAGGACTTCGCCTGGTCGGCGTAGATGGCGTCGGCGATCCGGTAAGCGCTGCTCTCCAGCCGCTGGAGCGCCTCCTTCAGCTTCGCGGCGTCGTCCTGCTTCATGAGGCCCTTGAGGGTCTCCACGTCGGCCTGGATCTCGGCCACGTCCTTCGGGGTGACGACGTGGGAGTACTCCTCCAGGCTCTTCTCGGTGGTGTAGATGAGCCCCTCGGCGTTGTTGCGCAGCTCGGCCAGCTCGCGCTTCAGCTTGTCGCCCGCGGCGTGCGCCTGCGCGTCCTTGATCATCTGCTGGATCTCGCCCTCGCTGAGGCCGGAGTTGCTCACCACGCGGACCTGCTGCTGCTTTCCGGTGCCGAGGTCCTTGGCGCTGACGTGAACGATGCCGTTGGCGTCGATGTCGAAGGAGACCTCGATCTGCGGCACGCCGCGGGGCGCGGGGGGGATGCCCACCAGCTCGAACCGGGCGAGGGTCTTGTTGTCCGCCGCCATCTCGCGCTCGCCCTGGATGACGTGCACCGAGACCAGCGGCTGGTTGTCCACCGCGGTGGAGAAGACCTGGCTCTTCTTGGCGGGGATGGTGGTGTTCTTGTCGATGATGCGGGTCGCCACGCCGCCGGCGGTCTCGACTCCCAGCGACAGCGGGGTCACGTCGAGGAGCAGGACGTCCTTCACCTCGCCCTTGAGCACGCCGCCCTGGATGGCTGCGCCGACCGCCACCACCTCGTCGGGGTTGATGCCCTTGTGGGGCTCCTTGCCGAAGAACTCCTTCACCAGCCGCTGGACCAGCGGCATCCGCGTCATGCCGCCCACCAGCAGGACCTGGTGGATGGCCTGGGTCGTCAGCCCCGCGTCCTTGAGCGCGATGCGGCAGGGCTCGAGCGTCTTCTCCACCAGGTCCATGACGAGCGACTCGAGTATCTGCCGGTCGATGGTGTCGGTGAGGTGCTTGGGCCCGCTCGCGTCCGCGACGATGAACGGCAGGTTGATCTCGGTGTCGGGCGCGCTGGAGAGCTCGTGCTTCGCCCGCTCGGCGGCCTCCTTGAGCCGCTGCAGCGCCATCCGGTCGGTGCGGAGGTCGATGCCGCTCTGCTGCATGAAGCGCTTGGCCAGCCAGTCGATGATGCGCTGGTCGAAGTCCTCGCCGCCGAGGAAGGTGTCGCCGTTGGTGCTGCGCACCTCGAAGACGCCGGCGTTCAGCTCGAGGATGCTGATGTCGAAGGTACCGCCGCCCAGGTCGTAGACCGCCACCCGCTCGGTCTTCGTCCCGTCGTTCTCCTTGTCCATCCCGTAGGCCAGCGCGGCGGCGGTGGGCTCGTTGATGATCCGCAGCACGTTCAGCCCGGCGATGCGCCCGGCATCCTTGGTGGCCTGGCGCTGACTGTCGTTGAAGTAGGCGGGGACGGTGATGACCGCCTCGGTGACCGGCTCGCCCAGGTAGTCCTCGGCGGTGGACTTCATCTTGAGCAGGACCTGGGCGCTGATCTCCTGCGGGCTGAGGAGCTTCCCCCGGACATCCACCCAGGCGTCCCCGTTGGGCGAGGGAACCACCTTGAAGCTGCTGAGGGCGATGGCCCGCTTCGTCTCTGGCGCGTCGATCCTGCGGCCGATGAGCCGCTTCACGGCGTACAGCGTGGCCTCGGGGTTGGTGATGGCCTGCCGCTTGGCGATCTGCCCGACCAGCCGCTCACCGTTCTCGGTGAAGCCAACCATGGACGGCGTGGTCCGGCTCCCCTCGCTGTTGGGAATGACCACCGGCTCGCCGCTCTCCATCACAGCGACGCAGCTGTTGGTCGTTCCCAGGTCGATTCCGATGACCTTCGCCATGGTCTAGCGGTTCCCCCCGGGGACTTCCTCGTCAGGCGACGCCGGTGTGGCCTCCGCCACGGACTGCGCATCGCTCGTGGGGCCGGCGCCGGTCTCGGCCGCGGCAGGTGCCTCGGCGCTCGCCGCTGCCACCGTGGGCGCTCGGGCCACCATCACCAGGGCGGGGCGCACCAGTCGGTCGTGCAGGGTGAAGCCCCGCAGCACCTCCGTGCTCACCACGTTCGGAGGCAGGTCCTCCCGATCCTCGTGTCCCATGGCCTCATGCAGCCGCGGGTCGAACGGCTTTCCACGGGCGCTGAACGCCTTCAGGCCCTGCTTGGCCAGCGTGTCCTCCAGCAGCTTGCGCGTCATCCTCACGCCTTCGGCGAGACCGTCCCACTTTCCGGTCCGGTCGCCGAGGTCGAGCGCCCGGTCCAGGTTGTCAACGACGGGGAGCAGGTCTTTCAAGGCCCGTTCCAGCCCGTAGCGGACGACCTCCTCCCGCTCGCGCTGGGCCCGCTTCCGCGCATTGTCCAGGTCCGCCATGGCGCGGAGTGTGCGCTCACGCTCCTGGTCCACCTGCCCGGTCAGCTCGCGCTCGCGCGCCTCGAGCATCTCGATCCGGGCCCGCAGTGGGGCAAGCTCATCCTCGACCGCAGCCTCCGGCCCGGCGACGGAGATCTCCTCCGCGCCGGACTCCTCCGCGGCGGATTCCCGCTGCTTCTCCACGCTCTCCAGGGCCGCGGCGATGACCTCGTCGCCGATGTTCGTGGAGAATTTTCCCGTCTCGGAACTCACCGGAAGTGTCGATTGTGACACAGGTGCCGGACGTGAGGCGCCGTCCTCGCTCAGGGCTTGCGCCCCTTTGCGCGCTTCGCCGCGCCGCCCGCCTTCCGTGTGGTCCGGCCGGCGCCCTTTGCCTTCTTGGTCGCCGGTCGGCGGGTCTTGGCCGACCGGGTGGGTGCCGCTTTGGGGCGCTCGATGCCGAGGGCCTCCTCGGCCCGGTTCCTCGCCTCCTCGAACTTGGACATCGCCCAGGTGCGTAGCTCGCCGACACGCGCCTTCCACTTCTCCTGCTGGCCCGGATCCCTGAGGTCGTCGAACGTCCTCTGGGTCTGCTCCAGGAACTCCTCGCCGGTGCGTTTCAGGTCCTCGCCGGTCCTCCGCACGTACTCGAGCAGCCGTTCGTCCCAGTTCTGTTCGGGCATCTCGTCCTCCGTCATCGGCCCCGGGTTCACCCAGGGCATCCACAATCAGCGGCGGCGAGCGTACGCCGCCAGCGCCTCGGCCCACACCTGCTTGAAAGGAACGCCGGCCGCTTCCGCCCGGGCCCGGACGTCGTCGTATTCGGGGGCCGCGTTCAACGTCTGTCCGTCGAGGCTGCCCACCTTCACCCGGACCGGTCCGTAGGCAGTCTCCACTTCCACCTGGGCCCGGTCGAGCACCGTCCGCTCGACCGGCCAGGCACGTACTCCCAGCGTGGGAGACTCGGTCAGCAGGAGACGGACCACCCGCTCCCGGTCGGCCGCGCCGACGAGCACCGACAGCACGTGGCCGGGCCGGCTCTTCTTGAGCGTCGCCGGCGCCACCCAGGCATCGAGCGCCCCGTGCGCGAGCAGCGTCTCCACCAGGTAGCCGAGGAGCTGGGGAGTCGCGTCGTCGAGCGTGACCGCGAGCTCCCAGACCCTGGACTCCGTGGCGTCGACCGGGGTCCCCAGGGTGGCCCGGAGCACGTTGGGGCGGTCGGCCAGCTCCCGGCGCCCGAGCCCGTAGCCGGTGCGCTCCAGCCGCATCGGAGGCGGAGGCCCGGGCCGGGACAGCGCCCGCAGCAGCGCCGCTCCGGTGGGGGTGGTGAGCTCGCCCTGCCCCTCGAAGCGCACCGGGAGGTCGCGGAGGATCTCCAGGGTGGCAGGCACCGGCACGGGGAAGCGTCCGTGCATCGTGTCCACCATCCCGCTGCCGAGCGGCGGCGGCGCGGAGACCACCTCGGGCTGTCCCAGCATCTCCAGGGCGAGGGCCGCGCCGCACACGTCGACGATGCTGTCCACCGCGCCGACCTCGTGGAAGTGGACGGACTCCAGTGGCACGTCGTGGATCTTCGCCTCGGCGCGGCCGATCACCTCGAACACCGCGCGGGCCTGCGCCTTCGCTCGCGGCGGCAGCGCGCTGCCATCGATCCGCCCGAGGATCTCGGTCAGCCCCCGGTGCACGTGGGGCACCTCGGAGGAGAGGGCCACGTTGAGGTGCACGCCGGAGATCGCCTGGCGCACCGCGCGGCTCACCTCGAATCCCCACCCGTCCAGCCCCAGGGTGCGCAGCCCCTCCTCGAGGGCCCGAGCGTCCACCCCCAGGTCGAGCATCGCGGCGAGGAACATGTCGCCGGCGATGCCGCCCACCGGCTCGAGGTAGAGCACGGTGCTCATCGGCCCCGGCCCCTCCGGGTGACGCTGCGGCTGACCAGCGCCGCGTAGAACCCGGCCCCGAACCCGTTGTCGATGTTCACCACTGCGACGTTCGGGGCACAGGAGTTGAGCATGGTGAGGAGCGCGGACAGGCCCTTGAAGTTCGCTCCGTAACCGACGCTGGTCGGCACCGCCACCACCGGGATGCCGACCAGGCCCCCCACCACCGAGGCCAGGGCGCCTTCCATCCCGGCGACGGCGACGGCCACCTGGGCCTCCTGGATCTCGCTCCGGCGGCGGAGAAGGCGATGCAGGCCAGCCACCCCCACGTCGTAGATGCGGGCCACCGTGGCCCCCATGGCCTCGGCGGTGAGCGCGGCCTCCTCGGCCACCGGCAGATCACTGGTGCCGGCGCAGGTCACGGCCACCCGGCCGGCGCGAGGGCGCCCCTGCGGGAGGTGGAAGATGCGGGCCTCGGGATGCCACCGCGCCCGGGGCCAGCGCTCGAGCAGCGGCGCCGCCTTCTCTTCCGTGAGCCGCGTCACCAGCACCGGCTGCTTCCGGCGGACGAGCACGTCCACGATGCCGACGAGCTGCTCGGGCGCCTTTCCCTCGCCGTAGACCACCTCGGGAAATCCGAAGCGCACGCTGCGGTGGGTGTCCACGGTGGCGTAGCCGAGCTCGGCGAACGGAAGATCGGTGAGGGCGCGGGTGGCCTCGTCGACGCTGGCGCGGCCGCGCTTGACGTCCTCGAGGAGCTTCCTGAGGCGAGTGGGATCCACGGGCTGAACCGTGGCTTACGCCATCTTCAGGCCGCGGAGGAACGTCGTCAGCCCGGACGCGTCGGGGAGCAGCAGGAACCGTCCCGAGAGCGGCGAGGCGTAGACCTCGGCCTCCAGCACCCAGCCCCGCTCGGCGGGGATGCACATCCGGGCGATCATCTCCGCCGGGCCCTCGCCGACCACCGGCACCGAGTGTAGCGCACGGACGCCGGAGAGCCGTGCCGTCGCGTCGAGCGCGGCGGCGAAGACGAGGTTCGCCGCATCCCGCAGGGCCACCTCGGGGGTCTGGAAGCGCTGGCCTGCCGCCCCGAGCAGGCGGGCGGTGAGGGTCTGCACGTGCGGCTCGCTGAACACCAGGGCCATCCCGCCGCCGACGCCACCCCGGAGCGCGGCGCTGACCGAGGTGAGCGGCGCGCCCTTCCCTCCCAGGAGCGCGGTGAGCTGGGAGTGCGCCAGCTGCCGGACCAGCGGAGGCCAGAGACCGAACTTCTCCCCTCCGAGCAGCGTGGAGAGAGCGCGCGCGGCATGCCCCGCGGCGATGTTCGTCAGCTCGCGGAGCGCGTCTGCCTGGGCCTCGGTGAGCTCGGCGGGCACGGGTCTACCCTACGGTGCAAACGGGCCGACGGGAATGCCGGCCTGGGAAGCGTCCGCCCTCACGGCACCGGACCAGAAGCGGAGGTCGCTCCCGTCGAAGAAGACGTGCACCGCGGGGCAGCTGACCTGCGGCGTGAGCGCCGACCCGGCTCGCGAGCGGCCAGCCGGGGGCGAGGCCTCGACGCGGAGGGCACGACCCCGCGGGGCGGGGCAGGCGCCGGTTCGCTCGCGATCGCACTCCAGGGCGTGCGCCACCACCGCCTGATCCTCGACCAGGACCCGGGTGGCGCTGGCAGGAACGCACAGCTCGCCGGCCCCGGTGCCCCGGTGCAGATCCACCCGCCACCACCGGCCCACCGGTGAGACCGGCCCCTCGGCGACGAAGAGGACCAGACGGTCGGACGTCCGGGTGAGGAGGACCACGTCCGGGGCCCCGTCGCCGGTCACGTCGGTGGAGAGCGACTCCACCCCTCCCTTGGGGACCCCGGCGCGCCACGCCAGCCGCTCGACGACACGCAGATCGGCCTCGGAGAGAACCGGGGTTCCCAGCAGGAGGAGGCGAACGGCGAAGGCGAGCATTCAGGAGAGCCGAGGCCTCATGGCGGAGACCGAGTGGGTTGACCGGAAGATCGCGCCGCAATCGCGGCCGAGGCCAAGAAGCGAGGAGGGAGCGGGGCTCGGGTCCCGTGACCGACGAGCGACGCAGGGATCGGGCGCGAGGGCCAGCGAGGGCCGGTCAACCCATTCGGTTTCCGCCATCAGGCCAGGAGCCTCGGAACGTCGAGGATGAACACCGGGCGCCCGTTGCCGAGGATGGTGACCCCAGCCAGGCCAGCGACCTGGTCCAGCGGGCGCGAGAGTGCCTTGAGCACCGCTTCCTCCTGGCCGAGCAGCGCCTCGACGCCGAGGGCCACCGTGCCGTCCTCGGACTCCATCACCACCCAGGGCCTCGCCGTGGGAGGTGGGCCGGGGGGCAGCTCGAGGAGCCGCGCCAGGTCGTGGGCCGGCACCAGCTGCTGTCCGTAGATGAGGAGGTCCACCGAGGGCGAGCGCTGCAGCGCGCTCTCGGGGAGCTCCACCGCGCCGAGCACCTTGGTGATGGGCAGGCCCAGCACCTCGCCGCCGGCCTTGACCAGGAGGAGCTGGACCACCGCCACGGTGAGCGGGAGGCGGAGGGTGACCCGGGTGCCCCGCCCGGGCTGGGAGTCGAGCTCGAGGGCTCCGCCCAGCGACTCCACCGAGCGCTTCACCGCGTCCATCCCCACGCCGCGGCCGCTCACGTCGTCCACGTCGGTCGCGGTGGAGACTCCAGGGAGGCAGGCCAGGAGCAGCACCTCGCGGGTGGAGAGGCGGGTCGCAGCCTCGGCGGAGAGCCTGCCCCGGGCCACGGCGACCGTGAGCAGCTTCTCCGGGTCCATGCCCCGCCCGTCGTCCTCCACCTCGATGACCACCCGCTCCCGGGTGCGCCGGACCGAGATGCCCAGCCGCCCGCGGGGAGGCTTGCCGGCGGCGACGCGGGCCTCGGGAGACTCGATCCCGTGATCCACCGCGTTGCGGAGGATGTGCAGCAGCGGCTCGGCGATGGCATCGAGGATGGCGCGGTCGATCTCGATCTCCGCGCCGGTCACCGTCACCTCCACGTCCTTGCCGCGCTTCCGGGCGAGGTCGCGAGCGGCGCGCGGGAGCTGATCGGTCACCACCGCGACCGGGGTCATCCGCGCGCTCATCACCTTCCCGTGGAGGTCCTTCACCAGAGCGTGGAGCCGGTCCACGCCCTCCTCCAGCGCCGGGCGCTCGGCCTCGGGGAAGCGGCGGCCGATGTCCCGCAGCCGCGCGGTGGCCAGCAGGAGCTCCCCGGCCATCTCCAGGAAGTCGTCGAGGAGCTCGGTCCGGACGCGGACGGTGCGCGCCGACTCCACGGGGCCCGGCGCCGGGGCGGGCGGGGCGGGCGGAGGGGCCTCGACCGCGGGCTCGGCGGAGATCAGCTCCACCTCGGGGACCAGCCCGAGCGCGGTGCGCACCGGGTCCAGGCCACCATCGGTCTCCAGCACCAGCGCCACCCGTCCGTCGGGGATGGACCCGGCGCGCAGGTCCTCCAGCGGAGGACGGACCTGGCTCACCGTGCCGAGGCCGGTGAGCTTCTTGTAGACCAGGAAGGCGCGGGGCCCCGGGCTCTGCGCAGCCGGGAGGATGCGAAAGCGGACCTCGAACTTCCCTGCGCGGATCGGGGCGCTCGCCGGGCGCGCGAGGGGATCGACCCGAGCCACCTTCGTCGGGCGAGGCTGCTCGCCGGTGAGCGCGACCACCGCCTCGGCGAGCTTGCCCAGAAGCTCGGGCTGGGGCGCCGGTGGATTCCCCTCCCCGGTCCCCCGGACCAGGGCGAGCATCGCGTCCGTGGTGGTGAGCAGGAGATCCACCCGCTCCCGCCCCAGCGCTCCTGGCACGCGCCGGGCGATGTCCACCAGGTCCTCCACCCGGTGGGCGAGCTGGGCGATGGGCTCGAGCCCCATCGACGCGGCCATGCCCTTCACCGAATGGGCGTGACGGAACAGCGAATCCACCGTCTCGGTCGCCGGCGTGCCCTCGAGGGCCACCAGGTCGCGTCCCAGAGCCTCGAGATGCTCCGAGGCCTCGGCCACGAACAGGCCCAGGTACCGGGACATATCGAGCGTGGCAGCCAGAGCTACACCTTGGGCGTCTCGCCCAGCACCTTCTTCACCACCGCCAGCACGTCCTCGGCCCGGAACGGCTTGACGATGAAATCCGCGGCGCCGGCCTCGATCGCCTCCATGACCAGCGACTCCTGTCCCAGCGCGGAGCAGATGACGACCACCGCCTTGGGATCGCCCTTGACGATCTCCCGCGTGGCCTCGATGCCGCTCTTGTACGGCATCACGATGTCCATCGTGGTGAGGTCCGGCTTGAGCGCCCGGTGCTTCTCGATGGCCTCGATGCCGTGCGCGGCCTCGCCCACGACCTCGTAGCCGCCGGAGCTGAAGATGTCGCGGATCATGTTCCGCATGAACACCGCGTCATCGACGATCAGCACGCGCTTCGGCATGGCTCGGGGGGGCGGAGTGACCGATGTTAGCCGTGGTCGAAGAGGTGTGTCACCGCAACGTCGAGCGCATCCGCGTCCAGCACCGTCACCGCCGCACCCTTGACCCGGGTCACTCCACGTACCGGGGCGCGTGACTCGCGTGGCTGACTTGACACTTTCTCCACCGTCTCGAATCCCTCGACGTCGGTGACGCTGAGCGCCAGGTCCCGGCGCCCCCGCTCCAGGAGGATCAGCTTCCGCTGGGGCTGCGCGGGCCGCGGCAGGTCCAGGAGCAACGCGAAGTCCACCACGGTGACGACCCGGCCGCGGATGTTCACCACCCCCAGGACCGGGGCGGGCGCCCGGGGGACCCGTACCAGCCCCTCGGGCTGGACCACCACCTGGCCCACCGCGCTCAGGGGGAGGGCGTAGCGCGTCCCGTCCACCAGGAAGACCACGTGCTGGACGGGGCTGCGGTCGGATGCCGTCCCACCTTTCGTGGTGGGGCTGCCGGGGGCGCTCACGAGCCGAGCCGGAACCGGCGGACCACGCTCTGCAGCTCGAGGCTGAGGTTGTTCAGCTCCTGGGCGGCGGAGGTCATCCGGGCCACGGCGGCGGTCTGGTCCTCGATGATGCCGCCCGCGGCCTCGGTGGAGCTGGCGTTCGCCTCGGCGACCTCGGAGATCTCCCCGACCGCCTTGACCATCTCCTCGCTTCCGGCCAGCTGCTCCCGGGCGCTCTGGCTGATGAGGTGTACCTTCTCCGCACCTTTACGGGCGGTGTCGGTGATGCTCCCCATGGAGCGAACGATGGTGCCCAGGTCCTCGCGGCCGTCGGTGAGCTCCTCGATGGACTGCTTCATCGCCGAGACCACCGCCACCGACTGGCCGGAGATGTCCCGTGCCAGCTTGCTGATCTGCTCGGCGCTCCGGCCCGCGGACTCGGCGAGCTTCCGAACCTCGTCCGCCACCACGGCGAAGCCTCGCCCGTACTCGCCGGCGCGCGCAGCCTCGATGGTGGCGTTGAGGGCCAGGAGGTTCGTCTGCTGGGCCACCTGGGTGATGACGTCGACGATCTTCGAGATCTCCTGCGTCTTCTCTCCGAAGGCGAAGACCTCGTGGCTCGCGCTCTCCACCCGGCTGAACACCTTGTTCACCTTCTCGCCGGCGAGTCGCGCCGCCTTGCTGCTCTGCTCGGCGGCGACCGACGTCTCGCCGGCGGCCAGGGCGGCGTCCTCGGCGGAGAGGGCGGTGCGCTGGATGCTCCCCGCCATCTCTCCGATGACCTTCTGCGCGCGGGCAACCAGATCGGACTGGGTGCCGGCGCCGAGGGCGATCTTGCTGATGGAGGTGCCGACCTCGGTGGTGGCGGCGTTGACGTTCTCCGCCGACCGCCCCAGCTCGTTGGCCGACTCGGCGACGCTCGCCGCGGTGTGCTGGATGTGGCCCACCAGCTCCCGCAGGTTCTCCTGCATGTTGCCGATGGCGGTGGTGAGCTCGTCGATCTCGTCGCGCCCCAGGCTCGGCTCGGTGGTGACCGGCGAGGCGAGGTCACCGCGGGAGATGTCCAGCGCGCTCCGGCTCAGTGAGCGCAGGCGCGTCACCCGGGCGAGCACCGCCGGCAGCAGGAGCGCCAGCACCAGCGTGAGCGCACTGGCCACCAGCGCCTGGACGGCCCAGCTCGCGTTGCGGACGAGGTGCAGCGCGCCCACGAGCACCATCGCCAGCAGGAAGTGCGAGACGAGGATCTTGCTCTGAAGTGACAGCGACACCGGCTGGCCCCGATCCTCGAGCGCCCCCGCGAGCCTGCGCACCGGCGTGGGCCGAACGCTGGTCCGAGCGGCGGGAAACTCGTCCAGCACGGAACGGCGGACCGTTCCGTTCCGGGTCGGCGGGGGCACCAGTGCCATGTCGGGCGGCGATTCTGGCGTAGGACGGACCCGATTTCACATTCCGGACAGCAGACGGTGGGCCCGGGAGCACCCCTCCCCACACGGCCGGGCAGGCTCAGCCGAAGAGGGCTCGATTTTCCTGGACCCAGCGAGCGAGCTTCTCCACGCCCTCGGTGACGCCCGTCCGCGGACGCCACCCGAGCGCCTCGGAGGCCCGAGAGACGTCGGCGACGAAGACCGGCTGGTCCCCCGGGCGCCATCCGGCGAAGGCCGGGCCGAGCGGGCGTCCGGTGAGCCGGTCCAGCTGCTCGACCAGCTCCAGCAGGGACAGGGTGTTGTCCGGCCCTCCCCCGAGGTTGAAGACCTGGCCGCTCGCCCGGTCGATGCGCTCCACCGCCGCGTCGTAGGCCTCGCACAGGTCGTCGACGAAGAGGAGATCCCGCACCTGGCGTCCGTCGCCGTAGATGGTGACCGGCTTCCCGGTGACCGCGGCGATGGTGAACCAGGCCACCCAGCCCTGGTCCTCCACGCCGAACTGGCGCCAGCCGTAGATGCAGGACTGGCGAAAGACGACGGTTCTCAGGCCGTAGATGCGCGCGTAGTCGCGGACGTACTGGTCGGCCGCGCCCTTGCTGCAGCCGTAGGGCGAGTGGAAGTCGAGGGGCTCGGCCTCGGAGATGCCCCGGGGTCGCTCGCGGAACGCGTACCGTCCCTGCCGCTGCTCGACGCCCACGTGCTCGAGCCCGCCGTAGACCTTGTTGGTCGAGGCGTAGAGGAACGCCGCAGACGGACTGTGACGGCGCGCGGACTCGAGCAGGTTGAACGTGCCGAGCGCGTTCACCTCGAAGTCGTGGCGCGGCTCGGTGACCGAGGTGGTCACCGCCACCTGCGCGGCGAGATGAAGGATGACCCGCGCGTCGCGGTGGCGGGCCAGGGCGGCGTCCAGCGCGGCGGCATCGCGAATGTCGACCCGCTCGAAGGTGAACCGCCCCTGGGTCCGGAGCCAGTCGAGGTTGCTGTCCGCGCCCCGCCGCGAGAGGTCGTCGAGGACGACCACCTCGTGCCCGCGTTCCATCCATCGCCGTGCAGCGTTGCAGCCGATGAAGCCCGCTCCGCCCGTCACCAGATATTTCACGCTGACCCTGCCCTCCACGTTCGAACGTCGAACCTTAGTCGCCGCGCTCCGCGAGATGGTCGAATCCCTCGACAGGCCGGTGCCCCAGACCACGGAAACGCACCCCACGGCCGCGCCGGACTTCCCCGATACGGGTCAGAGGCAGCTCGAGGCGGCGGCTCAGCCTCTGGATCGCGCCCTCACGGGCGGCGGGGGCGGTGAAGAGCAGCTCGTAGTCCTCTCCGCCACTGGCTGCGAACCGCGCCCGCCGCGCCGCATCCGGGAATGCCGCCGCGAGCGCGCGAGAGACGGGGAGCGCCCCGCTTTCGAGATGCAGCGCCACCCCACTGGCCGATGCCAGATGCTCCGCGTCCTGCACGAGCCCGTCGCTGAGGTCGATGCACGCCGACGCGATGCCGACCAGCGACGTCCCGAGCGCGAGCCGCGGCACCGGCCTCCGCTGCCGCTCGATCGCCGCGCGCCCGAGCCGGGGAGAGCGGCGGAGTGACCGGGTCTCCCGTCCCCCGGGTCGCTCCAGCAGGGCGAGCCCGAGGCGAGCATCGCCGAGCGCCCCGGACACCCAGAGTCGATCGCCCGCGCGGGCTCCCGATCGGAGGAGCGCCCGACCCCGGGGGACCTCCCCGCCCACGGTCACGGTGAGCGACAGGCCCGGCGCACGGGTCACGTTGCCTCCGACGAGCGCCGTCGCCGTCTCACGCGCCAGCTCGCCGAAGCCTGCTCCCAGCCGCCGCGCGTCGCCGAGCCGGAAGCCGCGCGGGACACCCAGCGCCACCAGCGCCCAGCGGGGCCTCGCGCCCATCGCCGCCAGATCGGAGAGGTTGACCGCCAGGGCCTTGTGCCCCACATCCTCGAGCCGGCTGCTCCCGCGCCGGAAGTGGACGCCCTCCACCACAGCGTCCACGGTCACGCAGGTCTCGCCTCGTCCCGCTCGGAGGACCGCGGCGTCGTCGCCCGGTCCCCCAGGGGCGGGAGGCGATGCCGCCGCCGCGGCGACGAAGGCGTCGATGAGCTGGAACTCCGGGCCCATCGTCGGCGGGCCGGCTCAGAACCGGGCGGGCGGAGGCGGAGCCGCCTCGGACAGCGGCGGGGCGATCACCGCACGAGGCGGCGGCGGGCTGACCGGGAGGATGACCTCGAACCGCGAGCCCTGGCCGAGCTCGCTCTGCACCCGAACCTTTCCGCCGTGTCCCTCGACGTAGCTCTTCACGATGGCCAGGCCGAGCCCGGCGCCGCCGAACTCCCGCGTGCTCGAGTTGTCCACCTGGTAGAAGCTCTGGAAGATCTTCTCCAGCTGGTCGGACGGGATGCCCACCCCGGAGTCCTGGACCACGAACTGCCAGCCGTCGGCGTCCAGCTCGGGCTGAAACTTCGCCTCCGTCACCAGCACCTGCACCCAGCCGCCCTTGGGGGTGAACTTCACGGCGTTGGAGAGGAGGTTCACCATCACCTGACGGAGCTTCTCACGATCGGCGCGGACCTCCACGGCCCGCGCGGGCAGCTTGAGATCCACCGTGAGCCCCTTCTTCTGGGCCTGTGGCTTGATGCTGGAGACCGCCGAGGACACGACGTCGCCCACGCTCGCCGGCTCGAAGGTGAGCCGCACCTTCCCGGCCTCGATCTGCGTCACGTCGAGGATCGAGGAGATCAGCTTGAGGAGGGTGTCCCCCTTCTCCATGATCGTCCGGACGTAGTCGGTCTGCTCGGAGTTGAGCGTGCCCACCAGCCCCTCGGAGAGCATCTCCGAGTAGCCGATGATCGACGTGAGCGGCGTGCGCAGCTCGTGGCTCACCGTGGCCAGGAAGCTCGACTTGAGCCGATCCATGTCCTTGAGCTGGACGTTCATCTGCTCCAGGCGCTTGTTCTGCGCCTCGAGGTCCCGGTTGCTCTCCAGCGTCGCCTCGATGTGCACCTGGCTGGTGAGGTAGGTCTTCTGCCCGGCGGCGACCAGCGTCTCCAGCAGCTGGGCGAAGTGCAGCAGCACCTTGACGATGGTCGACTCGGGCGCGCGGCGGATCTTCGCCAGGTATGCCCCGGCCTGCGCCAGGTCGATGCCGGGGGTCAGGTCGGTGAGAGACGGTGGCAGCTCACCCAGCTCCTCGGGGACGAACGGGCCGAACACCACTCGGCCCAGCACGTCGCCCTCCCAGAGGATGGGGAATACCAGGTACCGCAGCCCGGTGAAGCAGGGCACGGTGATCATCCCGTGGAGCTTCGTCCCCGCGGCCGCCTGAGGAGTGCGCGCGTTCTGCGTCGTGGCCAGCGGCCCGTCCTTCACCCGGGCAACGGTCTGGGTGCAGCACCGCTTCCCCTCGGTGAAGGAGAAGACGTAGCCGCAGAAGTCACCGTTGCCGCTCTTGATGTCTGCGAGTCGGTTGCCCTTCTCGTCGAAGACCTTGACGCCCAGCTTGTAGAGCTCGGCGAAGCTCTTCACCAGCTCGGCGAAGGTGCTGGTGTCGAGCATGTCGGCGAGGGTGAGCCGACGCTCGAGGACCGACAGGGGCCGCTGATCCAGCCGGGGCGTCTCCTCCCGCGGAGGTGCTGGACGGCCGCTGTCGGCGGCGTCGCTCACGGCGGACTGCCTCCGGTGGCGAGCCAGTCGGACACCGGCGTGCCGTTCAGATCCATCCGAGCAAAGACGAGCTTCAGGAACTCGGCCTCGCTCAGCCCGATGTTCCGGCTCAATCCCGCCTGCTCGTCCATCTTGCGGTACGCGAGCTGGAGCACGGCGTAGAGCGTCTCGAGCACGCCCTCACCGCGGATCGCCACCGCGCCGATGACCGGCTCCTTCCCTCGGGCGCGCGTCTCGTCGAGCTCGGCGTCGGTCTTGCTGTCCGGCAGATCCCGCTTGTTGAACTGGATCACGATCGGGACCTGGGCGGCGTTGAGCCCGTTCTCCCGCATGTTCGCCTTCAGGTTTTCCCAGTACTGGTTGTTCTCCTGACCGGCGCTTCGACGGCTGTCGGCGATGAACGCCACGGCGTCGGCGTTCTGCAGCACGACACGGCGAGTGGCGTTGTGGATGACCTGCCCCGGAACCGTGAACAGCTTCACCTTCACGGTGTAGCCGCCCTTGGTATGGAAGAAGACCGGAAGCAGATCGAAGAACAGGGTGCGGTCGTCGTGCGTCTCGACCGTCAACAGCTTTCCTCGCCCCTCGCTCGCAGTGCGGGCGTGGATCATCTGGAGGTTGGTCGTTTTCCCCGAGAGACCCGGGCCGTAGTAGACGACCTTGACCGTCAGTTCGCGCTGGGCGTGGTTGAGTTGCACGGAGGCAATGCCCCGGCCGCACGCCGCGGTGGCGGGGCAGGAGTCAGCCCTGAAGAATACAGGAGGCCGCCTGACGTCGAGAATGGAGTCCCCGTACGACCCTGGACCACAAAAGGGGCCTCATTTTCGGAACGTGCACGAATGCGAATCCTGGGGTTAGGATCGACCAGAGGTACGAGGGGGTGGCGGAGATGACGATGAAGCGGGTGGAGACAGTGACGGAGCAACCGACCTTGCCGCCGCTCGATGTCGCCAGCCTCCCGGCCGACCTCCCGGGCGCCCTCAAGTTCGGTCCTCTCGGGGAATCAGAGCTCCAGCCGGTGTCCTCCCTGCGAGGCACCTCCGAGCCCTGGGCCAAGCGGGGTGAGTCGCCGGACGAGTCGCTGCAGGCCATCACCCAGCTGCGCCCCTTCATCCACGTCGCCCGGCTGCAGGGGCAGATCGTGGGCTACGTCACCGTCGAGCGGGATGGACCGGTGGCGGGGGCGGCGTACATGCGGAACATCGTGGTCAAGCCGGAGCTCCGGCACCGGGGTGTCGGGATGGCGCTGCTCGACCACGCCCTGGGGGTCGCCCGGGACATGTACCGGAAAACCCTCGCACTCCGAGTGGATCCGGCGAATGCGCCGGCAGTGGCGTTTTACAGGAAGGCGGGGTTCACCACCGTCGCCACGGTGGTGAGCAAGAAGTCCGGGAAGCTCCGGCTGCTGATGTCCCGGGAGCTGTAGTCCCCGGCTGTTTTGCCCGTCCGCTGCGGGAGCTGCCTCGCTCGCTGCAGCCTCAGGGTTGCCGACGGAATCGTCCGTAGATACGCACGTTCTCCTCCGGCGGTCTGCCCATGCTCGCCTCTCTGCGCCGGTTCGCCGGTCTCGTCCTCCTGTGGTCCATCCCCGGCATCGCGGTGGGGCTTCAGTCCAAGGCGTGGGAGCAGGAGGCGGGCCCCTGGGGCACGAACCGGTTCCTCTGGTTCTACTCGGGCTGGGTCCTCTGGGCGTTCCTGACCCCTGTGGTGGCCTGGCTCGTCCGCCGCTTCAGCGTGGAGCGCTACGGCGTGCTCCGGGTCGGCGTGCTCCACGTGCTGGCCTGCGCCGGCCTCGTCTTCTTCCAGGAAGGGCTCCTGGCGCTGCTGTCGCGGGTGATCGGCCCGTTCAGCCTGCGCAAGCTCAGCTTCGGGGCTGCGTGGATGGACCTGGTGACGAGGAGCGCCTTCCTCGACACCCTGGTCTACGTGATGAGCGTGGGGGTCCTGCTGGCCATCGACCTCCGCCGACGGCTGCGTGCCCAGGAGCTGACCGGCGCGCGGCTCCAGGCCGAGCTGGCCAAGGCGGAGCTCGACGCGCTCCGGGTGCAGCTCCATCCCCACTTCCTCTTCAACACCCTGAACGCGATCTCCATGCTGGTCCGCAAGGGTGAGGGCGACGTCGCGGTCCGGATGATCGCCGGCCTGAGCGAGCTCCTCCGGCTGGCGCTGGCCACCGCCGGGCAGCAGGAAGTCCCGCTGCGGCAGGAGCTGGACTTCCTCGAGCGCTACCTGTCGCTGCAGCAGATCCGCTTCCCGGACCGGCTGCAGATCCAGATGCGGATCGACCCCGACACGCTCGAGGCGAGGGTGCCGAGCCTGGTGCTCCAGCCGCTGGCGGAGAACGCCGTTCGACACGGCATCGCCCCTTCCATCACCGGAGGCTCGGTGGAGGTGGCCGCGGTGCGCGAGGGCGGCCAGCTGGTCCTGCGTGTGCGCGACACCGGCGTGGGCCTGAGCCCCGGTTCCGAGTCTCACGGCGGGGTCGGGCTGCGCAACGTGCGCGCGCGGCTGCAGCATCTGTACCCCGGTCAGCACCGTTTCCGCGTGTCGAACCGGGTGGAGGGCGGCGTCGAGTCGCTGCTGGCCATTCCTTTCCGTGGTCCGGAGGTGGTGCGTGCCTGAGCCAGTGACGGTGGCGGTGGTGGACGACGAGCCCCTGGCCCGAGAGGGCCTGCGGATGCTCCTGGCCGAGGACCCCGGAGTGAAGGTGGTGGGCGAGGCGGGCAGCGGTGACGAGGCGGTGGCGCTCCTGGCCCGGACCCATCCGCAGCTCTGCTTCCTCGACGTGCAGATGCCGGGCGGCAGCGGATTCGAGGTTCTGGCGCGCGCCGAGGCGCCCTTGCCGATGGTGGTGTTCGTCACTGCCTACGACCAGTACGCGCTCGAGGCGTTCCGGGTGCACGCGTTCGACTATCTGCTCAAGCCTTACGAGGATGCGCGGTTCCGCGAGACGCTGGCCCGCGCCAAGGAGCAGCTCTCTCGCGAGGAGGCAGCGCGGATCGGCGAGGAGCTCCGGGCGAAGGCGGTGGAGGCGGGCCTGGTCTCCGCGCCGTCGTCGCGCATCGTGGTGCGCGATCGCGGGCGGATCATCTTCCTGGAGGCCGAAGAGATCGACTGGATCGAGTCCGCGGACTACTACGTCGAGCTGCACGTGGGGGCCCGCACCTACCTGCACCGCGAGTCGATGGCCGCGCTGGAGAACCGCCTCGACCCGGCCCGCTTCGTCCGCATCCACCGGACGGCCATCGTCAACCGTCGGGTGCTGCGCGAGCTGCGGCGGACGGGCAGCGGAGGCCTGGTCGCGGTGCTCGCCACGGGGGCGGAGCTGCCGGTCGCCCGCAGCCAGCAGGCGCGAATCCGGCAGCTGCGGTAAAGGGGGGCCGTGGACGTTTCCGGCTCCAGCGCTGCCCTCCCCCGGAATTGGTGGGCCACCCTCCGATGGTGGGCGGTGGCCGTCGCCGGTGCGACCACGCTCGGATTCCTGAGCTGGCTGCAGATGCGGAACGAGATGCCGGCCAACGTCCGTGCGGACTACCGGCTCCTTTCCATCCTCTACTGGTTGCTCTGGGTTCCGGTCGTGGCCGTGCTCTCCGGACCGGTGCGACGGCTGATCTGGGTCCGCGCACGACCCTCGGTTCTCATCGGGGCGCTCTTGGCCGGCTTTGCCGGGGTGATGGTGTACATGAGCGCCGCGCAGGCGCTCCTCTCGCGCGTCACCGGTCCGGCCACGGTGAAGAAGATGCCGGTGGGGCGAGTCTTCCTCCGGAACTTCAAGGGCATCGTCCAGCCGGGCATCAATTACCTGGGCATCGTCGGCATCCTGGGGACGATCGAGCTGCGGCGCCGACTCCGGCAGGAGGCGCTCTCCGCGGCGCGGATCGAAGCCGAGCTTGCTCGGGCCGAGCTCGACCAGATGCGAGTCCAGCTCCATCCGCAGCTGCTGGAGGACACGCTGCGGACGACCGCAGAGTTCGTCCGCTCCGGCGCTTCCACCCAGGCGGTGCAGCTGCTGGCCCGGCTGAGCGACGTGCTCCGGCTGACCCTGGCCACGCTGGGGCAGGAGCGAGTCGCGCTGCGGCAGGAGCTGGAGTTCCTGCAGGCCTATCTGGGGCTGCAGCAGATCCGCGCCCCGGGGCGGCTCCGGAGCCGGGTGGACATCCCCGCCGAGGCACTGACCGCCGAGGTGCCGTCGCTCGCGCTCTTCCAGCTGGCCGAGCTGCCGGCCTCGCCCTGGGAAGGCGCGCTCGACCTCACGGCCACGGTCGCGGATGGGCGGTTGCGCATTCGCCTGCACCAGCTGGCCACCGCGCAGCCCGGAGTCGAGGTCACCGAGGCCGCGGACCGCCTGGTTCGCCTGCGGCAGCGCCTCGAGCACCTGTACCAGGGCGACCACGTGCTTCAAGTAAGGCACGAGAACGCGGGGCTGCTCTGCACCCTGGACATCCCCCTGGTGCACCTCGAGACGACGGACCTGTTCCCTGCCGGCGGGCTCCGCGCCGCCGCGCGCTAGGTCATCCTCACCACACCGCGCAGCGGGTCTGGCGGATCATCGGCTCGCCGGCCTTGCATCCGAACGCGGCCTGGAACTGGGGCATGTTCGAGAGCGGGCCGTTGATCCGGAAGCGCGCGGGCGAGTGCGGGTCCACGGTGGCGCGGCGGCGCAGCTCCTCGGGTCGGATGTTGCGGCACCAGGCCTGCCCGGCGCCGAGGAAGAACTGCTGCTCGGGGGTGAAGCGGCCGTCAGCCACCACGCGGTCCGGATGCTCCTTCGCCCAGGACTGCATCGCGGCGAAGGCGATCTTGAGCCCTCCGAGGTCGGCGACGTTCTCGCTCAGCGTCAGTGCCCCGTTGAGGTGCACGTCCTCCACGGAGACGTAGCCGTCGTACTGGGTCTTCACGCACGCGGCGCGCTCGACGAACGCCTGCCCCGCCTCGGGCGACCACCAGTCGGTCATGTTCCCGTCGCCGTCGAAGAGGCGGCCACGGTCGTCGAAGCCGTGGGTCAGCTCGTGTCCGATGACCATGCCGATCCCGCCGAAGTTCACCGCGTCGGTGGCCTCGCGCGAGTACATGGGTGGCTGGAGGATGCCGGCGGGGAAGACCATCTCGTTCAGCGAGGCGCTGTAGTAGGCGTTCACCGTCGGCGGCGTCATTCGCCACTCGGTCCGGTCGAGGGGCTTGCCGATCTTGCGGAGGTCCCGCGCGGCCTCGAACGCCGAGGCCCGCATCAGGTTGCCGAGGAAGCTCTTCCGGTCGGTGGCCAGCTGGTCGTAGGTGCGCCAGCGATCGGGATAGCCGATCTTCTCGTAGAGCTTCTTGACCTTGTACCGGGCACGGTCCCTGGTGCCTGGATCCATCCAGGCGAGCCCGTCGAGGTTGGCGTCGAAGGCCTGGGCGACGGCCTGGACCATCGCCTGGGTGGTGCGCTTGCCGTCCTCGCCGAAGGTCTTCTGGACGAAGGGCACCGCCAGCGCCTCGCCGAGGGCGGCGTCGGTGGCGGCGACGCACTTCTTCCACCGGGGGAGATCCTCCTTGGCGCCGGTCAAGTACTTGCTCTGGAAGGCAAAGGACGCCTCGGAGAAGCGGCGGGGGAGCGCCACCACCTGGGAGCGGAGGAACGCCCAGGCGAGATAGGTCCGGAGCTGGGCCGGCGGGGTCTCGCGCACCAGGGTGGAGACGGTCGTCGCGTAGGGTGGGTGCTTCACGTCGATCGCATCGACGGCGGGCGTGCCCACGTCGGTGAAGAAGCGGTCCCAGTCGAAGCTCTTGCCCAGGGCCTTCAGCTCGGCCCGGGGCATCCGGTGGTAGGTCTTGACCGGGTCCCGGCTGGCCACTCGATCGAGGCTGGCCTGGGCGAGCTTGGTCTCGAGATCCATGACCTGCTCGGCCTTTGACGCCGCGGCGGCCGCGGAGTCGCCGAGGAGGGTGAACATCTGACCGATGTGGGCCCGGTACGCCTCGCGGATCTCCTTCATCTTCGCGGTGTCGCTCACGTAGTAGTCGCGGTCCGGGAGGCCGAGCCCGCCCTGGCGCAGGACACCGATGACGTCGGTCGACTTCTTGGCGTCGACGATGGACCCGTAGTCGAAGAAGGCCTCGGCGCCGTCCCGCTTGAGCCGTGCGACCTCGATCGCCAGCGCCTTGCCGCCGGAGACGCGGTTGAGCTGGGAAAGCCGGGCCTTCACCTCGGGCATCACCTTCTCCAGCTTCGCCTCGTCCATGCAGGTGGCGTAGAAGTCACCGAGCTGCTTCGCGTACGGCGTGCCCGCGGGTGGGTTGCCGGCGGCGGTCGCCTCGAGGATCTCGCGGAGGATGGCCTGGTTCCGCTCGGCGAGGACCGCGGTCGTTCCCCAGAGGCTCCGGTCGGCCGGGATGGGATTCGCGGCCAGCCAGCCGCCGCAGGCGTACTGGTAAAAGTCATCACACGGCTTGACCGACTCGTCGAGCGAGGCCGCATCGATGCCGGAGGGCATAGGGCGGACCACGGCGTCCGCGGCCTTGGCCGCGGTCTCGCTCTTCGCCGGGGTGGTGGGCGGGGCGGGAGGCGCGGAGGCGCAGGCGGCGAGCACGAGCGGGAGAAGCAGGCGGATGGAGCGCGGCGTCACGGACGAGAACCCTCCTGGCACGGGCGGCGGACCCTAGCGCGCGCCCGGGCTTCGGGGCGTGGAGATCCGCGAACGTCATCGGGCCTCCGGCGAAGAGCGCTGCTCCCCTGGAGAACCGTTGCGCCCGCACGGGCGATGTCGAGAACCTCGTCGCCGGGACACCGTTCAGGCGCTCTGCAGTCCCGCGCTCCGGAACCACTCGGCGAGGGGACCGACCTCCTTGAACCGCCGCGCCGGGGGGAGACCCGCCAGCAGCTGCCGGCCGTAGGCCTTCCTCCCGACGCGCACGTCGAGGAGTGCCACGATGCCACGGTCGGTCCGGGTCCGGATGAGACGCCCGAAGCCCTGTCGCAGCGCCAGCGCCGCCTCCGGAAGCTGATAGCTGGAGAAGGGCTCCCGGCCTGACTTCTCGAGCGCCTCGATGCGCGCGGCGACCACCGGGTGGGTGGGCGATGCGAACGGGAGCTTGTCGAGGACCACCAGCGACAGGGCATCGCCCGGCACGTCCACGCCCTCCCAGAAGCTCGCCGAGGCGAAGAGCACGCTCGGCGTCGACTGGAACGCATCGAGGAGCACCGGCTTCGGCGCCTGGCCCTGGAGCAGCATCGGGTACGGCAGGCGGCCGGAGAGGATCGAGTGCACCCGCTCCATGTTCCGCAGAGAGGTGAACAGCGCGAAGGCGCGCCCACCGGTCACCTGCACCAGCTGGGCAATCTCCTCGGCCACCGCCTCCGCGAACCCGGGCTCGCGCGGCTCGGGCAGGCTCGTCGGCAGGTAGAGCGCCGACTGGTTCGCGTAGTCGAACGACGAGGGCACGGCGAGCTGGGTCAGCGGAGCGACGGCCTCACCCTCGGCGTCGAGCAGCCCCACCTGGCGGCAGAAGTACTCGAAGGAGCCTCCGGTCCGGAGCGTCGCCGAGGTGAAGACCACGGTGTCCACCGCGCCGTAGAGCCGCTCCCGCATCGCCTCGGCGACCGAGATCGGCGCGGCGCGGAGGAACAGTCCCCGCCCCCGGCCCTCGGCCCAGTAGACGTGGTCCTCGGCGTCCGCCCGCCGGACGAAGTCGAGCTCCGCTCCGAGCTCGGCCGCGCGGCGTGCCAGTGCGCCGAGGTCCGGCTCCTCGTGGCCCGAGGCGAACCCACCGAGGGCCCCCAATCCCTCCAGGACCGCCTCGACCTGTCGGACGAGGGGCGCGAAGGCGCGTGCGGTGAGTCGCACCGAGCCCTCGTCGGTCATTCCCACCGCCCGTGGCGCCGCGGCCCACAGCGCCTCGGCCTCGGCCCGCACCTTGACCGCCAGCGCGGAGAGCACGCCCGACCGCGCGTCCTCCAGCGGGAGCGCGGCCTGAGCGTCCCGGGCCAGCTCCTCGAATCGGTGGCTGCTCACCGTCGTGCCGAAGAACTCGGTGGCCGCGTCCTCCAGCCCGTGCGCCTCGTCGAAGATGACCGCCTCGTAGCGGGGCAGCACTCCCTCGCCGTTCCCCCGTCCGGTGCGGACCACCAGGTCGGCGAAGAAGAGCGCGTGGTTCACCACCACCAGCTCGGACTCCTCGGCCTCCTGTCGCAGCCGGGTGACGAAGCAGGCCGCGTGCTGCGGGCAGCGCGTCCCGAGGCATCCCTCGGGGGTGGTGGAGACCTGGCGCCAGCCGCCGAATCCCTCCGGGAGCATCAGCTCCGCGCGGTCACCGGTCTCGGTGCGCTCGGCCCAGCGGAGCAGCATCGCAAACGCATCGGCATCCTCGCGCGAGTCGAGCAGCGCGCCGGTCCGGGCCCGCTCCAGCCGGTGCAGGCACAGGTAGTTGGCGCGGCCCTTCACCAGGGTGGCCCTGACGGGCAGCCCGAGCGTGTCCCGGACCAGCGGCAGGTCCTTGTGGAACAGCTGGTCCTGGAGGTTCTTGGTCGCGGTCGACACGACGACGCGGCGCCCGCTCAGGATGGCGGGGACGAGATAGGCCAGCGTCTTTCCGGTGCCGGTGCCCGCCTCGGCAACGAGCATCCGACGCTCGTCGAAGGCGCGGGCGACCTCTCGGGCGAGGGTGAGCTGCTCTGGGCGGTGCTCGTACCCGGCCAGCGCACGGGAGAGCCGGCCCCCAGGGCCCAGGACCGCGGCGATCTCGTCCACCTAGTGCTCCGACCGGGGTGTCGTGTGCATGGCGAGGCGGCCGAGACCGACGCGAGACGGCGCACCCGAGGAGCGAGCAGCGGAGGCGTACCCGGCGGTACGTCGAGCAGCGCAGCGACGAGGCTGCGCGTCGCAGCGAGAGGATCGGGCGCCGCAGCGCACAGGACACCCCGGCCGGAGCACTTAACGAGCCTTCAGGAGGAAGTTGACGAGCAGCGCGGCGATCGGAAGCACGAAGAAGAGCATCGCACTCACCGCGAGCACCTTGCGGCGGTTCCGCTGCACCTCGCCGGGGTCGGTCTTCGCCGCGGCGGCGGCGGCGGTCGAGGCCATGCGCACCATGGATTCCAGCGCGACCTTCGCCTGCGGGTCGTCGGGGATCGCGGCGAGGCGGATGCGGTACAGCCGTCCGGCCTTCGCCAGCTCCTCCATGTTGAACGCCATCTGGAGGAACTTGTCGTGCTCCTCCTGCCGGCCCCACCGCTCCTCGAGGCCCCGCCACGCCGACTCCAGGGCGGCCGACGGCTGGTGCTCCTCGGCGCGGAAGTTGGCGAAGACCAGACCGCAGGCGTTGCAGATGAGCGCCTGCGGTGTCCGGGGAGTGATGCACTTCGGGCAGTGCCCCGGTGGAATCTGGATGGTCGAGCCGCGGACCACGCCCGCCTGCGGAGGCACCACCACGGGCGTGCTGCCCGTGTTCCGTGGCCTCAGAGCCTGGGCAGGCGGTGGCGGGGGCTGGGGCGCAACCTGGGGGGGCGGAGGCGTCGTCGGATGGACGTCGCCCAGCTGGTTCAGGAGCTGGGCGAACTCGGCATCCACCGCCCCCTTGGCCCGGGTCGACGGCGCGCCGGCCAGCGTGACGGGAGCGATGGCGGGAGGCTTCGCGGGCGACTCGAAGCGGGCCACCTCCGCCGGCTTCGACGGGGCTGCCGCCGCCCCCGGGGGCGCGACCGCCAGCGGCACCCCGTCCGAGCTCGGCGTGAGCAGGATGATGGTCTGCCCCTCGTCGCTCTCGTCGGCCGCGGCGGGGGGGAGTCGCTCGGGTTCCTTGGGCACCGCGTCCGAGTTCGGGGTCAGCAGGATGATGGTGGGGCCTTCGTCGTCCGCATCCGCCTCGTCTGGGCGCGGGCGCTCGGGCTCCTTCTTCTTGCTCGACCCCTTCTTCTTGCCGGACGCCTTCGCCGTGACCTTGGGCGAGGGCACCGTCACCGGCCGGGCGGGCAGCTGCTGCCGCTGCTCGGCCCCGCACGCCGGACAGCGCGCGACCAGCCCGCCCTTCTCCACGCGCAGGTCGACCAGCTCGACCAGACGCTCGCAGGAAGGACAGAGAACTTTCATCGGGAAGGGGCCGGTCCGGCGGTGGACGCACGGATGGCGACGGACAGTCTAGAGGACACCGGCGAGTCTAGAGGAGTGCAACGAACGGCGCGGGGAGGAAACAGAGCGCCGCCACCACGAGGGTGGCCACGCACAGCCACCCACGTGAGGCGCCCAGGGGCTCCTCCGGACGGGTGACGGGCGGGTGTTTCACCCCCACCACCAGCAGGACCACCAGCAGCCAGGCGATCCAGGTGAACGACAGCAGCATCGTCATGCCGGCGAGCAGCAGGAGGGCAGCCCAGCCGATCGCCCGCGCCCGGTCTCCGAACAGGGCGTAGGTGAGATGGCCCGCGTCCAGCTGCCCGATGGGAAACAGGTTCAGCATGGTGATGAGCGAGCCGAGCCATCCGGCGATCACGAAGGGGTGGGCAATCACGTCCGTCCCCGGCGGCCGGGGGCCGAGGAAGAGCCGCTCGAACAGCCGGAGCAGCAGGTTGTCGCCGTAGATGATGGGGTCGAGGCGGGGGAAGCCGTGGTGCAGGACCCCCCAGAGGGACACCGGCCCGAGCACCGTGGAGCCGGTGGGAGGCAGCGGCGCAAATCGGGAGTGCGCGTATCCCCAGGCGAGGAAGGGAAGGCAGACCAGGAACCCCGCCAGGGGGCCCGCGGCGCCGATGTCCACCAGGGCGTTCCGGGTGGGGATGCGGTCACGCACGCGGATGACCGCGCCCAGCGTCCCGAAGCCCAGCAGCGGGAGCGGGATGAAGTACGGGAGGCTGGCGCTCACCCGATGTCGCCGGGCGAGGACGTAGTGCCCGAGCTCGTGCGCGCCGAGGATGCTCAGCACCGCCACGGTGAACTGGATCGAGCTGACGACGGCGATCCGGTTGATGCGGATGTCGCCGCTGTCGGTCCACACACCGGTCTGGGTGAGCAGGAAGGTGCCGAAGACGGTCACCAGCGTGGACCCGAAGAGGGCCAGCGGGAGCCAGGGGCGTGGCTCGGGCCTGGGGAGTGTCGCGTCCAGCTGGTCTCTCCTAGTCCTCGAGGACCGACGAGAGGACCTGAGCGGTGAACTGCACCAGGGGAATGACGCGCTGGTAGTTCATCCGTGTCGGCCCGATGACCCCCACGGTGCCCAGGGAGCGATCCGCCGGGCCGTAGGGCGTTGCGACCAGCGACACCTCGCCGCCGGGAGAGAGGTCACTTTCATGTCCGATGAAGATTTGCATCTCTCGGGCGCGCTGCACGCGGTCGAGGAGCGCCACCAGCCGGGTCTTCTCCTCCAGCGTGCGGAACAGCGCCTTCATCCGCTCGATGTCCGCGAACTCCGGAGCCTCGAGGAAGCTTCCCGTGCCCTCGATGAAGACCTTCTCCGTCGGGGGGACGCCGGTGGCCAGCAGCCCGAGCTTGAGGGCCTTGGAGACCAGCTGATCGTAGGCCGCCTGGTCCTGCGCCAGCTCCTGCTCGATGCGCCCGCGAACCTGCTCCAGGGGGAGCTTCTCCAGGAGCTCGCTGAGGTAGTTCGAGGCGCGGACCAGCTCTTCCTGGGACATCTCGAAGTCCAGGGCCACCGGCCGGTTGTGCACCTGCCCGTCCTGGTCGACGAGGATGGCCAGGACGCGGCCCTCGCGGAGCCGGACGAACTCGATGCGGTGGAACGTCCCGGAGGTGGGTCGCGGCGTCACCACCACCCCGGCGTGACGGGTGAGGAAGTGGAGAATCCGCCCGGCGCCCTGGAACGCCTCCTCGAAACCACTGGTGGGGATGCCCCGCTGGATGAGGTCACGGTCCCGGGGGTTCGGGTCGCGGAGGCGGATGAGGGTGTCCACGTAGAAGCGATACGCACGGTCGGTGGGGATGCGACCGGCCGAGGTGTGCGGTTTCTCGAGGTATCCCAGCTCCTCCAGGTCGGCCATCACGTTGCGAAGCGTGGCTGATGAGACCTCGAAGCCGGAGGTCCGCGCGAGCTGCTGGCTCCCGACCGGACCACCCGTGGCGATGTACTCGCGGATGATCGCGTGCAGGACGTCGCGTGCGCGGTCGGAAAGCGGCTCGGCCATGGCGGCTCGACAGACACCAGCGTAGGAGGGTGCAGTCCCCGTTTCAATGAGGGGTACAGACGCCAGGCCTTGCACGCGGGGGGGTCAGACCGGCATTCCATTTTCCTGTGGGCTGGGGCTTTATCCGCCAGCACACGTTTGCAGTGGATGCCGCCAGGAGGGCGCATGAAAGCAAAGGATGTCCTGGGGCTCGCCAAGGACCGCGGTGCGGTGATGGTGGACCTCAAGTTCATGGATTTTGTCGGGCTGTGGCAACACTTCACCATCCCGCTCGCGGAGCTGAAGGAGGAGATCTTCGAGGAGGGGTTGGGGTTCGACGGCTCGTCGATCCGTGGCTGGGCGGAGATTCACGCCTCGGACATGCTGGTGATGCCGGACTCGACGACGGCGGTGATGGATCCGTTCATGAAGGATCCGACGCTGAGCCTCATCTGCAACATCTCCGACCCCATCACCAAGGAGCCGTACGGCCGCGACCCGCGGAACATCGCCATGAAGGCCGAGAAGTACCTGAGGTCCACCGGCGTCGCGGACACGGCGTACTTCGGCCCCGAGGCCGAGTTCTTCATCTTCGACGAGGTGCGGTTCGACAGTAAGCCGAACGCCTCGTTCTACGAGATCGGCTCGAGCGAGGCGGCCTGGAGCACCGGCAAGGAGGAGGGCAACCGGGGCTACAAGGTCCGCTACAAGGAGGGGTACTTCCCGGTCGCCCCGCTCGACAGCCAGCAGGACATCCGCACCGAGATGTGCCGGGTGCTGGCCGACGTCGGCATCGAGGTCGAGCGCCAGCACCACGAGGTCGCCACCGCGGGCCAGGCGGAGATCGACTTCCGCTTCAACACGCTCGTGAAGTGCGCGGACCACCTCAGCTGGTTCAAGTACATCGTGAAGAACGTGGCCTGGCGCCACGGCAAGACGGCGACGTTCATGCCGAAGCCGGTGTTCGGCGACAACGGCTCGGGCATGCACACCCACCAGTCGCTGTGGAAGAACGGCAAGCCGCTCTTCGCCGGTGACGGGTACGCGGGCCTGAGCGAGCTGGCGCTCCACTACATCGGCGGCGTCCTCAAGCACGCGCGCGCGCTCGCGGCGATCTGCAACCCCACCACCAACAGCTACAAGCGGCTGGTGCCTGGGTTCGAGGCGCCGGTGAACCTGGCCTACTCGAGCCGCAACCGGAGTGCGTCGATCCGCATCCCGATGTACAGCCCGAGCCCGAAGGCGAAGCGCCTCGAGTTCCGGAGCCCCGACCCGTCGTGCAACCCCTACCTGGCCTTCGCCGCGCAGATGATGGCGGGGCTGGACGGCATCGAGAACCGGATCGATCCCGGTGAGCCGCTGGACAAGGACATCTACGGGCTGTCGCCGGAGGAGCTGAAGGACGTTCCGAAGATGCCCGGCAGCCTCGACGAGGCGCTGGACTGCCTCCGGAAGGACCACAAGTTCCTGCTCAAGGGCGACGTCTTCACCGAGGACGTCATCGACACCTGGATCAACCTCAAGATGGACAAGGAAGTGAACCCGGTGCGGCTGCGGCCCCACCCGATGGAGTTCGCGCTCTACTTCGACATCTGAGACAGTCGGCAGTCCCGGCGCGGGCCGCTCGATCCTGGGAGATCGTGCGGCCCGTCGCCCATCCGGAGGGGAGGCCTCCATGATGGCGAGGTCGCGCTTCGTCTCGCTCTGCGTGCTGCTGCTCTGCACGTTGTCATCCGGTTCGGTCAGCGCCGAGAACCGCCCGAAACCGAAGGTCCGTGCGATCACCGGTTTCGTGCGTCTGGATCGCGCCCGGGTCGACGCGCAGATCACCGAGACCCTCGGCGTCCTGCGCGGAGCAAGGCGCGAGTTCGAGGAAGCGGGGTACGAGGTCGAGACCCTGCGCATCGTGACGCAGCCGCTCGGTGAGCTCGTCCGTGGACTCTCGGATGCCGACGCGATGGCCTTGCTCGAGCGTCTGGACCAGCTCGCCGGGAAGGAGGATTTCCTCCCGAACGTCGGGCCGGCGATGCTGCGCGACTCCGACGATCCGCGCAGCATCCAGCTCCTCGCGCGCGCTCTCTCCACGCTCAAGGCGATCGAGGGCAACGCGATCCTCGCAGGAGAGGATGGCATCCACTGGAAGGTCATCCGGGAGAGCGCGGCGCTCGTTCGCTACGTGACCGATCACAGCCCGGGAAGCATCGGGACCTTCAACTTCACCGGGACGGCGATGCTCGGACCCTACGCGCCCTTCTATCCCGGGGCGTACCACACAGGAGCAGGTCGCCGGTTCTCCATCGGACTCGAGGCGGCGAGCGTCGTCCAGGAGGTCTTTGCTCGTCCGGACAAGTCATTCGATGGAACGGTCGCCGAGCTGACGAAGCAGCTGGCGGTCCACGCGAAGGTGGCCGAGTCCATCGGTCAACGGGTGGCGGCTTCGACGCGCTGGACCTTCATGGGCGTGGACACGACGCCTGCGCCTCTGGGCGACGTCTCCATCGGCGGCGCGATCGAGTCGTACACCGGTGGGCGGTTTGGCTCGAGCGGCACGATGACCGCGGCGTTGATCATCACCACCGCCGTGAAGGCCGTCCCGGTGAAGCAGGTTGGCTATTCCGGATTGATGGTCCCGGTCATGGAGGACAAGGTCCTCGCGCAGCGCTGGGCGGAAGGGACGTACGGCATCGATTCGGTCCTCGCCTACTCCGCCGTCTGCGGAACCGGCCTCGACACGATTCCGCTGCCGGGCGACGTGAGCGAGGAACAGCTCACCCGCATGTTTGGGGATACCGCCTCACTGGCGTGGAAGTGGCGCAAGCCGCTGTCCGCCCGCCTCCAGCCCGTGAAGGGCAAGAAGGTCGGCGATCAGACCGAGTTCAAGGACCCGTACCTCTTCAACACCACCATCCGCGCGATGCCCTGAGCGTCCAGAGCGCCGCATCAGCGCGGGCAGGCGGCGCCGGTCTCGATCCACGCCTCGATGAGCGCGCCGAACTGCTCCTGGGTGCCCGGCGCCGGCGTTCGTCCCGGACCGGGGCGCCAGGCCCATCCGACGAGGTGGTCGCGCGCCATGTGCTCGTGAATCTGGGCCAGCGTTCGCCCGCCGTTCCGAGCGGGGTCCTTCACCTGGGCACAGATCTGGGACAGCGACCTTCCCTGCCAGGCCATCTCGAGGGGGGCGAGCCCCCAGTGTGGATCGCCAGGGACGCTCTGGAGGTCTTGACCCAGCGTCTCGACGTTCTCGGGACCGTGGCAGGTCTGGCAGGGATAAGCGCCCTCGACCATCGGCGGGGTGTGAGGGTGAAGATTCTCCCCCTGGGTGGGTCGCCGATCCGCTGGATGGCAGTTGAGGCAGCGCGGGCTCTGGATGACCTTCCCGGCCTCCACGAAGAGGGCAGCTGAGCGCGCCTGGCGATCCCCGATGGTGGCGAAGGCCGAGACGGGCTTCAGCGTGGCCGGGCCCGTCGTGGCCGCGCGGGCGACGGAGCGGAGCCCCCAGGCACCGCCAATGGCCAGGAGACCGGCGGAGCACACGACAGCAGCGGCGAGTCGAGGACGGATCATCGAGGCCTCCCGTCTGGTCAGGTCTGCTTGAGCGCCGCCGGATCGATCGGCAGGCTCCTGAGGCGCTTGCCGGTCGCGGCGAAGACCGCGTTCATCACCGCCGGAGCCATCCCGACGGTCCCCGGCTCACCGACGCCACCGGGCGCCTCCTGGCTGGCGATGATCTCCACGTCGACCGGTGGAGCCTCGTTCATCCGGGTGACCCGATAGGTGTCGAAGTTGCTCTGCTCGACCCGGCCGTTCTTCAGGGTGATCGGGGTCTCGAAGATGGGGCTCAGCCCGAAGATGACGCCTCCCTCCATCTGGGCCTTCACCGTGTCGGGGTTGACGACCTGGCCGCAGTCGATGGCGCAGACGACCCGGCGGACCTGGACCTTGCCGTTCTTCTCCACCGAGACCTCGGCCACCTGGGCCACGTAGCTGCCGAAGGCGCTGTACACCGCAATGCCCCTGCCGCTCCGGCGGGGCAGCGGCTTGCCCCATCCCGCTGTCGCTGCCGCGCGCTCCAGCACTCCGAGGAGTCGAGGTTCTTTTTGGAGAAGCGCACGTCGATAGTCGACCGGATCCTTCCGGGCGGCGTGCGCGAGCTCGTCGATGAAGCCCTCGACGACGTAGACGTTCCGGGTCTCCCCGACGCCGCGCCAGTTCCCGGTCAACATCCCCTCGGGAGCCTCTTTCCGCACGAACTCGACCCGGACGTTGGGGATCGCGTAGTGCCCCCCCGCCTCCGAGATGGCATCGAGGTCGATCCCGTCCTTGAAGAAGGCGGGTAACCAGCGCGCCATGACCGCCGGCCCGACCACCCGGTGGCGGAAGGTGACCGGCATCCCGGCTCGGTCGAGCCCGGCGCTCACCCGGCTCACGTTGTACGAGCGATAGGCGTCGTGCTGGATGTCCTCCTCGCGGCTCCAGGTCACCTTCACCGGGCCGTCGACCTGGCGGGCGATCCGCGTCGCCAGCTCCACCCAGTCCCACTCGAGGCGGCGCCCGAAGCCACCCCCGATCAGGTGGTTGTGGACCTGGACCTTCTCCCGAGGGAGGCCCAGCACCCTGGCCGCGGCCGACTGGGCCTTCGCGGGGTACTGCGTGCCCACCCAGACGTCGCAGCCGTCCTTGCGGGCGTGGACCGTGCAGTTCAACGGCTCCAGGGCCGCATGGGCGAGGAAGGGCATCTCGTAGTAGGCGTCGAGCGTACGGGCCGGCTTCGCTGCGTCGATGTTCCCGCGATTGTCGGCCACCAGGCCGGTGGTCCGGCTCGCGGCCTCGAACTCCCGGGCGATGTCGGCGCTGGAGAGATTCCCGTTCGCTCCCGGATCCCAGGTGATGCGAAGCGCGGCGAGCCCCTTCCGTGCCGCCCAGGTGTGGTCGGCGACGACCGCCACCGCGTCCTCGACCCGGACCACCTGCCGCACCCCGGCCACCGAGCGTGCTCCGACCTCGTCCACGCTGGCGACCTTGCCGCCAAACACCGGACAGATCGCCACCGCGGCGATGCGCATGCCCGGAAGCTGCACGTCGATTCCGTACTTTGCCTTCCCGTTCACCTTGTCGGGGGTATCGAGCCGCTTCGCCGGCGTCCCGATCAGCTTGAAGTCCTTCGGGTCCTTGAGCGCGACCTGCTCGGGGACGGGGAGCTGCGCGGCCGCGGAAGCGAGGCTGCCGTAGGTGAGCCGCTTGCCCGACGGGGGATGAATCACCCACCCGCGTTCGGTCCGACAGGAGCCCGGGTCCACGCTCCAGGTCCGGGCTGCGGCGGCGATCAGCATCTGCCGGGCGGTCGCGCCGACCTTGCGCATCGGTTGGTAGGCCCCCCGGACCGACCCCGAGCCTCCGGTCAGCTGCTCCTTGAAGAGGGGATGGCCGTAGAGCTTCGGGTTGGCGGGCGCGTGCTCGACCTGGATCTGGTCCAGCCCGACCTCCAGCTCCTCGGCGACGAGCATGGGGATCGAGGTGTAGGTCCCCTGACCCATCTCCACGAAGGGCACGACGAGCGTCACCTTCCCGTCGGGCGAGATGCGGAGGAAGGCATCGGGAGCGAAGGTGCCGGCCACCGGCTCGGCGGCCTCGGCTCGCGCAGGCCATCCCAGCCTGAAGCCCAGAAGCAGGCCTCCTCCCACGGCGAGCCCTGCGGTGAGGACCGCGCGGCGGGAAGGTCGAGGCGCCTGCTCGGGGACCGAAGGAAGCGTGCCGGTCATCTCAGGTCTCCTTCGTCTTCGCTGGCGCGGAGAGTGAGCCGGCGGCGCGCTTGATGGCCGCCCGGATTCGCGCGTAGGTGCCGCACCGGCAGATGTTGCCGCTCATCACCGCGTCGATCTCCGCGTCGCTCGGTGCCGGGTTGGAGGCGAGCAGCGCGGTGGCCGACATCAGCTGCCCCGACTGGCAATAGCCGCACTGGATCACCTCCAGGTCGAGCCAGGCCCGCTGAGCGGCGAGACCGGCCGGGCTCTTCTCCAGCGCCTCGATGGTGGTGACCTCCGCGTCGCCGAGGGTCTGGACCGGCGTCACGCACGAACGCCGGGGAGCACCGTTCACGTGGACGGTGCAGGCCCCGCACTGGGCGATGCCGCAGCCGAACTTCGTCCCGGTGAGCCCGATGACGTCCCGGAGGACCCACAGCAGCGGCGTATCGCCGTCGACGTCGACCGAATGAACCGACCCGTTGACCTTGAGCCGAAAGGGCATGAACGACCTCCGCGCAGGGTGCAGATAGCCACCCGCCGCTCGGTAGGTCTTGTACACCTTTGCCCCGGATTGGACTCCTGGTGCTCGGGCTCTAGACCCCGTCTCGTCCCATGGCCCGGGCGAACGCCGAGGGAGTGCAACCGGTGAATCGGCGAAAGCGGCGGGTGAAGTGGCTCTGGTCCGCGAAGCCGAGCATCAGGGCAACCTCGGACACCGAATGCTCGGTGGTCCGGAGCAGCAGCTGAGCCCTCCGGAGCCGCACCTGCTCGACGTGGGCCATGACGCTCAGGCCCGTCGTCTCCCGGAAAAGGCGCGCGAAGTGGAACCGGCTGACTCCGGCGAGCTCGGCCAGCTGGCCCAGGGTGAGGCGCTCCCCCGGATTGTCCTCGATGAAGGAGAGGACCCGCCGGAGGCTCGGCGCCGGCAGGCGCCGCCGGCGCGGCGGGATGACCGGGACGTTGAACCGATGCACCAGGTGGCAGGCGAGCGCGCAGGAGAGCGAATCGGAAATGAGGGCCTGCGCTGGATGCGGTGGTCGATCGAGCTCGGACGCGAGGAGCAGCAGGATCCGTTCGATGAACAGGTCCCGTCCGCCGAAGCAGTTCCGCAGGCCCACTGCGGCCGGACCACCGCCCTCCTCCGAGGCGGCGACGAGCACGGCCGGGGGGATCCTGGCGATGACGATGTCGCCAGGGCCATCCCAGCTCCACGACGATTGGAGCCCGCGAGGATGCAAGGTGACGTTGCCGGGTCCCACCGTGTCCCGGTGGATCGCCCCGTCGCGATGCTGGACCAGCCTGACCACCCCGGACATGCGCATCGCAACGAAGTCGTGGTCGACCCCGGGGGAAACCACGCTCCCGCCGCCCGGCCAGCGGTGGACGTCCACCACCACCCCTTTCCAGTCACGTGTGCGGCTGGAGGCGTCCGGAGCGGGAAGGGGATCAGGAAGGGGAGTGCGCGCGTCCATGCCGGGACCCCAGTTGCAACCGGGTTTATCCTCGGCCCCCGCGGGATGCCAGGCGAAATCGGGCAGGAGCGGATGCGCCGGGCGTCAGGGGGCAACGCGGTTGAACGTCGCGACCCAGTTCACCTCCCAGGTTTGCCCTTCGTCGGGCGAGAAGGCCTGCTCGAACCGGAAGGTGTTCTTCGTCAGCTCCGAGAAGATGAAGCGCACGCAGATCGGCTTGCCGTCGAGCGTCTCCTGATCCAGGAACTCGCCACGTCCGTCGGAGAAGCCGCCCACCAACCCTGGGGTGAGGTCGCCGTCGCGGCTGCTCGCGAAGCGAACGGTCCATCGCCGCGAGGCAGGGTCGTAGAGTCGCAGGGTGAGTCCCTCGATTCGCCCGGCGGGACCCTGCACGTCGAGCTCGCCGACGTTCGCCCTGCCCTGCCACAGCGGGTGGACGACGGAGGTGCCCTCGTACGCCACCCACTCGTTCGAGCCGGTCAGGGGGCGGAGGCGCCGGGACAGCTTCGCGGTCCAGCGTCCGAACTCGAAGTCGAAGTCGCGCTGGTGGTCCCCGGTGGCCGGAGGCGGCTGGCAGCGAGGGGCGGCCGCGGCGGCTGAGGGGCCCGCGGTCTCGACGCGGGGATGACAGCCGAGCACGGCGCACGCGGCGATGACGCTGATCGAAGGGAGAGGGCGCACGGCCAGCACGCTGCCGTCCCCCCTGCGCGCCCGCCAGGCCAGCGAGCAGCGACCGCCCCAGACCAGAATCTCAGAAGAGCCTGGCCAGACCGGGAACCCTCTTCGCGAACGCGACCGCAACCTCGCCGAGCGCCCTGATCCGCGACCGGAGCTGCGCGATGCTCAGGTTCTTCGCCGACGCGTTCCTCACCACCGCGATCAGCTGTGCATAGACCTCGGTGCCGTCGACCTCCGGCGTGATCTCCTCCAGCTGCTCTCTGGAGAGGCCGAGGAGGCCCTGCAGCTCTTCCCCGTACTTTCCTTCGAACTCCGCCCGGGTCTGGTCGATGATCCGGGTCAGCTCACGTCTCAGCTGGGCCTTGGAGTCTTCCTTCGAGGGCATCTTCCCCCCTTTCACGGAGCGCGCGGCCGGACCGCGCTCTCCAGCTTCTCGGGCGCCCGGGAGAAGGCGGCGGACTTGTCCGACGCCGCCTGCGCCTCACGGGTGATCTCGGCGATCGTGTCGGAGAGCCTGGCCGTCTGGTCAACGAGCGTCTCCCTCAGGCCGACGAGCCCGGACTTGCTGAGCACCTCGTCCTGGGCATCCTGGACCGAGACCACCGAGGCAAGGTGACCGGTGACGATGGCGTTTCCGTCCTGAATCTGCCGGTAAGCCGCCTCGAGCTTCTCCATCACCACGGCTCGCTGCTTCTGGACGGGTGCGTGAAGCTTCGCTCGATAGCTGGCGAGTTCCTGCGTCAGCCCTTCGACGTACGTCTGCGCGACGTCGAGAGCATCGAGGCCCCTGGCCTTGGCCGGGTCCCTCAGCTTGCCCACCAGATCGAACTTCCTGAGCGTCTCGCGGATCAGGTATGGCCGGTACGTTCCGTCGACGAAGGCATCGATGTCGGCATCGATGCGGTCGAAGTACTGACGGGCGAGCGCAACGTGCGCCGCGTGGACGGTGGCGACGTCCCGGCCGACAGTTGCGGAGAGCTGCACTGCCTGCTTGGGCGTCGACGCACACGCGATGGACAGCGTCGTGAGGAACAGGAGCACGCTCGTCCGATGGAACCGGTCAGGACGAGGCCGTCCTCCAGCCCCCGACGCCTCCCCGCCTTCGATCCGGACTCCCTGCGCCGTTCCCGACATCGTGGGCCTCCACCCAGGGACTGGCATGCCCGTCTGACAAGACCCTCGGTCCCGGGACGCCCAGCAGGCCGGCCCCCGGCATTGGCGGGTCGGGACGATGAGCTTCTCGTTGTACGTGGGACTCCTGGCCCTGGTGGTGAACATCCTCGTCGCGGTCGTGGTGAACCTGGCGCTGCCTGTTCGCCGGCGGGTGCCGGAGCCGCAGCTGTCGCTCTCCGGCGCGGCCGACCGCTGAGGGGGGATTCGGCTGTATGGCGGCGCCGTGTTCGCCGGCGGCATGAACCGCGCGACGCCGCTGTTCTTCGGGTCGTCCTTGCCTATTCTCCGCGAACCCTTGGAGGGCCATCACATGGATCGGAAGACCTCGGCCGACTTCGACCAGGAGGTCCTGAACCTCTTCGACAAGTACGTGCACGGCGACATCGATCGCCGTGGGTTCCTGGAGCGCGCGGCAAAGTATGCCGTCGGCGGGATGACGGCCTCGATGCTCCTCGACGCGCTCAGCCCGCGCTTCGCCGAGGCGCAGCAGATCCCGAAGGACGATCCTCGTCTCAAGACGAGCACGGTCGAGTTCTCGTCGCCGCGCGGGCAGGGCAAGATCCGCGGCTACCTGGTGCGTCCGGCCGGGCCGACCGGCAAGCTTCCGGGAGTGCTGGTCGTTCACGAGAACCGCGGACTGAATCCGCACATCGAGGACATCGCTCGTCGGATCGCCCTCGAGGGCTTCATGGCCTTCGCCCCTGATGCGCTGACGCCCCTCGGCGGCTACCCGGGCGACGAGGACAAGGCCCGCGACCTGTTCGCCAAGCTCGACCCGCAGAAGGTGCGCGAGGACTTCGTCGCGGCCGCCGAATATCTGAAATCGCGCCCGGACTGCACGGGCAAGATTGGCGTGGTGGGATTCTGCTTCGGTGGCGGAATCGCGAACTTCCTCGCGACGCGGCTGCCGGATCTGTCGGCGGCCGTTCCGTTCTATGGAGCCCAGCCCAGGCCCGAGGACGTGGCGAAGATCAAGGCACCGCTCCTCATCCACTACGCCGAGCAGGACGAGCGGATCGATGCCGGCGCCGCGGCCTACGAGACGGCGCTGAAGACGAACCACGTCCGCTACCAGGCGTTCACCTACCCGGGCACCCAGCACGGGTTCAACAACGACACGACGCCGCGCTACGACAAGGCGGCGGCCCAGCTGGCCTGGCAGCGGACGATCGAGTTCCTCAAGAAGAACCTCGCCTGAGGAGGCCCCCGGGCACGGGCATCGGGACGCGCTACTTGCCGGCGTCGCGGTGTGACTCGAGGTAGTGCTCGCGGAGAAGGTCCACGCCGAAGTCCCGCTCGCCGTCGCGCCACACCGTGTGGATGTGGTTCGCGTCGTCCTGGGTGTTGTCGTACTCGAGGACGAAGGTTCGCCCCTGGATCCGGTAGTAGTGGCCTTGGCGCGGCTCCATCCCGCCTGCCCAGGCGAAGTGGATCGCCGGCAGCCCAGCTCGTTCGATGCGCGCCCACTCCTCGGCGGCGACGTCGGGACGGTGACGATCGAGATAGACCCTGATCAGCCGGACCAGCAGGCCCTGCTGCAGCTCGGTCAGCTGGCCGTGGGCGATGCCTTCGGGGCTGGTGAGCTTTCGGCCCGGTCCATTGAAGATGTCGGACGGTGCGCTGGAGGAGAGCACCGCCGCCTTGCGCTGGCCGGGATCGAGCGACTTCACCAGCTCGCGGGCCAGATCCTCTTCCGGCACCAGGACCCGCTCCACGGTGCCACCCTTGCGCTGCTCATTGGGGTTGCTCCCGAAGAATGAGGGCGTGACCGCCGGGAGCGCGGTCACCGGCGAGGTGAAATTCAGAGACAGGTGATGTCCCTCGAAGCGCCAGCCCCAGGGCTGCTGCGTGTCCGGCTCGCCGAAGATGGTCAAGTAGTAGAGGCCCGGGTCGCGCGACGGACCGTCCGTCTCGGCGAGCACGGTCTCCAGCGCGATGATCTTCAGCGCCGTGTCGTAGCCCCGGCGGCTCAGGCCGCTGGCCACCAGCTTCTCTGCCAGCTGCCGCTGCTCCGGCGACATGCTCTTGAACGGGAGCCCCTTGCGGCCGCGCGGGACGAAGTGCCAGTTGGTGCGGTCCCCGTCCTGGAGACGCAGCTGCGCCTGGCTGCGCTGCTCCGGCCGGAGCGAGGCGAGCAAGCGGGTCGCCGCCGCCGACATCTCTGCGTCGGCGCCGCTGGGCGGCCTGGAGGAGGGGGCAGTCATCAGGATCGCCAAGCCGAGGATCCAGGGTGTGAACGTCTTCATGTGTCAACTCGCCGATCGGGCGGATTGTGACGGCGTGGTACCGGCGACAGGCCGCGAATGCCGCGAGCGGTGGTCACCCTGAAGAAGCCGACAAGATGGACGTGCGGATCCGGACCTGAGCACGCAAACTCGAAGGGCGACGTGTTCTGGGGCTCGGGCGAGCGCAACTTCGGATTTCCCTGACGCACCGCGAGGCCGGGTGCGCTCTGTCCGAGCCGCACCCGGTCTTCAGATCTGCGCGAATCGAGCGCCCTGGGCGGTCACGCCGCCGTGGAGCTGCCTCCACGTGACTCCGAACGGATCGCCCCAGGCATTGCCGAGGGTGCTTGACCCGAAGGAGACGAGGAGCAGTCCTGCGAGCAGCAGGCCGAGCGGGTGACAGTGGCGCCCCGCCAGGATGACACTCGCGAGCTGGAGGAAGGGGCGCTTCATGACACCGTCCTCCATTGCACTCTGGAAGCCAGCGCAGAAGTCCGCGAAAGGACGCCTGCTTCAGCCGGCGGTGATGCGCCGCGTGCAACGTTCCGGACGGCGTCTGTGACCCCCCGTGCTATCGGTCGCCAAGAGCAATGGGACTGCGTCGTCTCACGTACCCGGGCTCGGCACTTGGCTGCCTTCCGATGGCGGCCGGCCCCGCTTTCGACGAGAAACCTGCCCCGAAACACCTCTCTGGAGACTCCATGCGCATCCGTTCCTGGCCCATCCTGCTGGCGCTCGCCGCCCTCCCGGCGCTCGCCGCCCCCATCCCCGACTGGGTACGGGAGAGCGATGCGGTGGCCCAGCCCATGCTCCAGGTCACTGCGCAGTTTCACCCCGAGGGTGCGCAGCGCATCGGGGTCGAAGGCGTGGACGACAAGGTGGTGGACCTCGGCCCGGGCTTCAGCGAGCGCCACCGCGCAGCCCTGGAAAGGGTGGCCAAGGATCTCCAGGCGAAGCTCCCCGCGGCCCGCGATCCGAAGGTGCGCGAGGACATCCAGATCCTCATCGACAGCGCCAACCGCGACATCGAGGTCAGCAAGGTCGAGGAGGCGGTGCTGCTGCCGTTCTTCACGCCGGCCCGTACGGCGTTCGGGGGAATCCTCGCCTTGCTCGACCCCCGGATTCCGAAGGACCGCCAGGCCGCAGCGCTCGTCCGGCTGCGCCGCTATGCGGGCCTCGAGCCGGGGTTCACGCCCATCACCGAGCTGGCCAGGGCCCGGACGGTCGAGAAGCTTGGGGACAAGAAGCTCCTCGGGCCATTCCGACCCGAGGTGGACCAGGCGCTCGCCGACAGCAAGCGGCTGGTGGCCGGCATCGGAGAGCTCTTCAAGAAGTCCGGGCTGACCGGCTACGAGCCGGCGCTGGCGAAGCTGGGCGAGCAGATGGCCGCCTACGACACGTGGGTGACCGCGGAGATCATCCCCCGGTGCCGGGCCGAATCCCGCCTGCCGCCCGAGCTGTACGCCGTGTATCTGCGCAACTTCGGTGTCAACGCATCGCCGGAAGCCGTGCTCCGGGCTGCGCTGATCTCCTTCTCCGAGATCCGCAACGAGATGAACGCCCTGGCGCCTTTGATAGCCAAGGCGCACAACCTTCCGCCGAACAGCGACTACCGCGTCGTGCTTCGAGCGCTGAAGAAGAAGCAGCTCAAGAACGCCGACATCCTTCCGCTGTACACGAAGAGGCTGGCTGCGCTGGAGGAGATCACCCGGCGTGAGCACGTGGTCACCCTGCCCCAGCGGAAGGCGAGCATTCGCCTCGCCTCCGAGGCGGAATCGGCGATGCAGCCCGCGCCTCACATGGACGCGCCTCGGCTCATCGGCAACACCGGCGAGTACGGCGAGTTCGTCCTCCCGCTCGCCACCCCTGGAGCACCGGGCCAGAAGGATCTCCGGACCGACGATTTCACCTTCGATGCGGCGACGTGGACCCTCACCGTGCACGAGGCGAGGCCCGGCCATGAGCTCCAGTTCACCCGGATGATCGAGAACGGGGTCTCCATCGCCCGGGCAGTCTTCGCCTTCAACAGCGCCAACGTCGAGGGCTGGGCGCTGTACGCCGAGGCGGAGATGAAGCCCTACCTCCCCATCGATGGGCAGCTGGCCTCACTGCAGTACCGGATGCTGCGCGCGGCGCGGGCGTTCCTCGACCCGATGCTGAACCTCGGCCAGATCCGTCCCGAGGATGCCCGGCGCGTGCTCATGGAGGACGTCGTCCTCTCCGAGGGGATGGCCAAGCAGGAGGTGGACCGGTACACGTTCCGGGCCCCGGGCCAGGCGACGTCTTACTTCGTAGGGTACCAGTCCATGCTCGAGACCCGGCAGCGGGCCGAGCTCGCCCTGGCTGGCCGGCTCGATCGGCAGCGGTTCAACGACTTCATCCTTGCCCAGGGCCTCCTGCCCCCCGACCTGCGTCTCCGGGCGGTGATGGAGGAGTTTGTCCCGTCGGAAAAGGCGCGAGCAGCGGCGAACAGTCCGGCGTCGAAGGCGAAGGCCAACTGAGATTCGGGTCGACCGGCGAGGGCTGCCGTCCCCGAGCCGGATTCGCGGGCGGTCTCCCCCGAGGTTCACCGAGGCCTTGCCCGGGGCTTGCGGGTAGCCTCGGCCGAACGAGATGACCTGGTTCTGGACCTGGATCCAGCCGTTCGCGCGCATCGCCCCGTGGATCGTCCTGCTCTCCGCGGCGGCGGTCTTCCCGGTGCTCTTCTTCGTGACCGCTCCGTACGGGAGGCACTTCCGCCCGGGCTGGGGTCCCGCCCTCGGCTCGCGGCTCGGGTGGGTGGCGATGGAGTGGCCCTCGGTCTTTCTCTTCGCGGCGGTGTGGCGCGCCAACCCGGCGTTCGGCACGCCCATGGTGACGGTGCTGGGGCTGCTCTGGCTGCTCCACTACGTGCAGCGAACGTTCGTCTTCTCCCTGCTGGTCCGCGGCTCGGGAAGGCGGCAGGCGGTGCTCACCGTGCTGATGGCCAACGTCTTCAACGCGCTCAACGCGACCGGCAACGCGGCAGCGCTCGTCGACCGGCCCTTCGACGCGCCATTCGTCGCCGGAGCGGTTCTCTTCCTCGTGGGGCTGCTGCTCAATGTGCACTCCGATCACCTGCTCCGTCGGCTGCGGGCACCTGGTGAGAGTGGATACAAGGTGCCCCTCGGCGGCGGCTTCACCTACGTGAGCGCTCCGAACTACCTGGGTGAGATCGTCGAGTGGGTGGGCTTCGCGCTCGCAGCCGGGACGCTGGCGGCATGGGCCTTCGCCCTCTTCACCTTCGCCAACCTTGCCCCGCGCGCGCTGGCCAACCATCGCTGGTATCGCGAGCGATTCGCGGATTATCCGCCGGATCGGCGAGCGCTCATTCCCTTTCTCTGGTGAGGCGGCCGATGCTGCGGCGCCGGATGCTGTCGATCGCGACGGTTGTCGGCCTGACCTATCTCGGCCTCGCCGCGCTCCTGTTCCTGCTGCAGCGGGTGTTGCTGTTCCCCGCTCCAAGAGAGGCAGCTGGCATCGTCGGCAGGGGCAAGGTCCTTCAGGTCCCCGGTGGGACGCCGATGCTCTGGCGACCGGCGGAGGGGACCGGCCCGGTCGTGGTGCACTTCCACGGAAACGGCGAGCAGATCGCCTCGACGGCCTGGCTCGGCGAGGACCTCGCCCGTCGGGGTGTGTCCTTCGCAGCCGTGGAGTATCCCGGTTACCCCGGTGCCGCGGGCGCTCCTTCCGAGGACGGGATCGTGGCCGCGGCCGAGAAGGCGATCCAGCACCTGACCACGACGATGGGAGTCACTCCCGAGCGCGTGGTCCTGAGCGGACAGTCGCTCGGGACGGGAGTCGCGGTCGTGCTCGCGTCGAGAGGATGGGGCACGAGGACCGTGCTTCTTTCACCCTACACCTCGCTGCCCGCGGTGGCGGCGAGCGGAATCTTTCGCGTGTTCCCGGTTCGCCTGCTCATGCGCGATCGCTTCGACTCGGAGGCGCGTGCGCCCGGGATCCGACAGCCCGTCCTGGTGTTGCACGGCGATCGGGACGAGGTCGTTCCCTTCCAGCTCGGCAAGGCGCTGGCGGAACGGTTCCCCCGGGCACGCCTGGTCCGGATCGAAGGTGCGGGTCACAACGATCTCTGGGAACACGCGCCGACGGCGTCCGAGTACCACGCCTTCGTCGCGCAATGACGGGGCTGCTAGGGTGTACCGGGCGGAGGGCGGTGATGACGGCCGGTCTCGGAACCCTGGTCACGCTCGCCAAGGAGACTCTGAGCCGCTGGAGCGAGGACAAGGCCAGCACGCTGGCCGCGGCTCTCGCCTACTACGCGCTCTTCTCCCTCGCTCCGCTGGTGCTCATCGCCGTGGCGGTGGCCGGGTTGGTGTTCGGACAACGCGCCGCGGAAGGTCAGCTCTACTCACAGCTCGCAGGAATCGTCGGTGAGGCGAGCGCCAGAACCGTGGAGCGTCTGGTGGCTCAACTGCACGAGGAGAGGTCAGGCGGCATCGTGGCCACCGTCGTGGGAGTGGGGACCCTGCTCTTCGGTGCCAGCAGGCTCTTCCTCCAGCTCCAGGACTCGATGAACACCATCTGGAGGGCACGCGCGCCGACGACGGGGGTCCTTCGCGATTTCGTCCGAAGGCGTCTCGTCTCGTTCAGCATGGTGATGGGGATCGGCCTGCTCCTTCTGCTCTCGCTGGTTCTCTCCGCGATCATCAGCTACCTGACCGGTTTCGTTCCGCGCGGCGCCGCCCTCGGCGAGGTGCTGGACGCCACGGTGAGCCTGGCGCTGACCACGGGGCTGTTTGCGATGACCTACAAGGTGCTGCCCGATACGACGGTGGCCTGGCGCGACGTCTGGTTGGGCGCCTTCGTGACCTCCGTGCTCTTCACGGTGGGGAAGATCGGGATCGGGCTCTACCTGGGGCGCACGAGCCTCGCGTCGAGTTACGGAGCGGCGGGCTCGCTCATGGTCCTGCTGCTGTGGATCTATTACTCGGCGATGATCCTCTACCTCGGCGCCGAGTTCACGTACGTCTCTTCGGTCAGGCACGGGAGCCGCCGAACGTTCGCGGGAGCGTGACAGCGACGTCACCTGCCGCAGCGAGCTTGGACCCCCTCACCGAGGTGTCTCAACGAGGTGTCTGGCACCTCGCAGGGGAGCGCCCCGGAACCACGCGGAGAAGCGGCCCGCTGGCAAACACTCGAAGGGGAGGGGTGGACTCTGGGCTCGCCTGGCTATATCTCATGCAGGCCTTCGAGCCCCTGTCGTGAAGGTCGTGGACTGGACAGCTCCATCGGCCCACGATTCGGTTGCTGACGTGGGGCCCGGGAAGGGGCAAAACCACCCAAGCCATGCCACGCGTGCTCATCATCCAGGACGACCCGGCGGTGCTTGCCCTGATGCGTCATGGGCTGGTCCGGCGGGGGTACGAGGTGGACTCGGTCCGGTCCGCCCATGAGGCCATGGACCGGCTCAAGACCGAGCGGCCCGACCTGGTGGTGTCCGACGTCCAGCTCGAGGACGCCCGCGGTGACCTGCTGCTCGGGGCCGTCGAGGCGCACTTCCCGGACGTGGCCTGCCTCCTGGTGACCAGCGGACCCACCTCCCGGTCGTCCTTCGGGGGCATCAGCGTGCTCCGAAAGCCCTGGGACATCGTCCACTTCGTGGACCGGGTCTGCACCGAGTTGGACAAGCGCGCCGCGCGCGCCTCTTGAGCGCCCACTACCAGCGGCCAACGGCGCGGAGCAGCGCGGTTCCGTCCCGAGCCGGCGTGGTGCAGGGGCGAGCGTCGGTCCACATGCACCGGCTCTCGCCAACCGTCGGGGCGCGGTGCAGCACGAACGCCGACCGCGTCCCGTAGCCCACCGCGTCGGCGTGAACACAGGTCCCGGCGCGCGGCTCGGGTCCGTGAACCGAGAGGAGGGCGAGCCACCCCTCGAGGTCGAGCAGCGTTCCCGGACCGACCCGTTCCTGGACCAGGCGCCGACGCGGGCCGTCATCGCCCCCACCGAGGCTCTGCTCGGTGAGCACGTGCACCCCCGCTGCGAGCCGCTCCTGCCGGAGCGTGCTCCCGTCGCTCCAGGTCACACCGGCGAAGCCTCCGTCGGCGTAGGCGAGGTGGAAGCCGTTGTACGCCGACGGCTCGAGCGTCGCGGCCCGGCGGTGGAGGCTGGCCGCGTCGGGCGATTCCAGCGCTTCGGTCACCAGGAACCCGCGCGAGCGTCGGGAGGGGTCACGCGGTCCAGAGCTCCGGTTGGTGACCCCCACGAAGAGCCCGCCCGCGTTCACCCCGAGCCAGGTGCCTCCGGCCTGGAGGTCGCGCGGCGCCAGCCAGCGGCCATCGGCCGAGGGCATCGGCGGCGCGGCCGGGCGGGCGAGGAACTCGTCGCGGTTGGCGCCAATCTGGAGGATCCCCCCGGGCGGCGGGACGACGAGGACCAACGTGCACATGGTGGCGCGAGAAGTCTGCTCGCCCTTCCCCGCCCGCGCCACGAAAGCGCGTGGTCCCCGGTCCGGTCGCTACTTCTTCGCCGTCAGCACGAGGACCAGCTGCCCGTCCTCGTGTGGACCGGCCTGAAGGAACGCCGAGGCGTCCGTCCCCAGCTCGACCGTGCTCTGCAGAGGCGGCACGCTCACCGCGACCTGCGGCCGGGGGTGTTCACCGGCCTGGAGGGTGAGGGTCGCCTTCTTCCCGGGCAGCGCCACCTCGGTGGGCTTTCCCGCCGCGAGGCTCACCGTCTGCTCGGAGACGCGACGGTAGGTGCTGAATCGCAGCCCGGCCTTCTCGAAGTCCTGGCGCATCTTCTCCAGGCCCGGATCCACGTGGGCCGCGCCGTTCGAGGCATGCACCACCTGGACGTGAACCTTCACCGGCGAGGCCGCGAGCACGGCCGCGGCGCCGAGCGAGAGCACCGAGGTGAGCGTGATCACAGCTCCCCCGCGCGAGGCCTCTGCTGCGCGGGGACCGGCGCCTGAACGCCCGGTTTATCGGGCGGGAGCATGGACGGGCGGTGATTGCCCGAAGCATCCGGCTTGTCGACGAGCCAGATGATCGCGTCACCGGTCTCGGTCTTCAGCACCACCGGCTGGAGCTGGTTCTGGGTGTTGTCCGCGCTGGCGGACTGCACGATGACGCCCGGGGCCGTGGGGCCGGTGGGAACGGCCGGACGGAAGGCGAAGAACGCCGCGGCAGCCACCGCGACCAGGCCGCCCAGGGGGAGCCACGGCCGCCGCCAGGCCTCACGGAGCCGCTCCACGAGGCCCGGCCGCCGCGCGACCCGAGCCATCACCCGGTCCGTCAGGGCCGAGAAGTCGGCCGACGACACCTCGGCCTCGGACAGCGAACGCACCGCCGAGCCGAGGCCGCGCATCGACCGCTCGACCTCTCGCAGCCGAGGATCGGCAACGAGGGCGCGCTCCACCGTCTCGCGCTCGGCGGCGGTGAGCTCGCCATCGACGTAGGCGGAGAGCAGCTGGAGAGTTGCGGGGTTCAACGACATGGCGACCGGCCCTTCCGCCGACGGACGCACGCACCCTGCCTCATATTCTGGCGATTGTGCATCAGTCTTCCTCTCCGTCCGCCGGCAGGGGGATGCCCAGCGACTCCGACAGGAGCTTCTGCACCTTTGCCCGGGCATGGAAGAGCCGCGACATGACGGTTCCCTTAGGAATTTCAAGGACTTGGGCAAGCTCCTCGTAGCTCAATCCATCCAGCTCCCGGAGCAAGAGGATGGCGCGATGCTTCTCGGGGATCTGCTCCAGGGCCTCCTGGATCTTCTCCCCGAGCTCGCGCCGGAGGACCGACTTCTCGGGGTTGCTTCCGAGCTGGGAGGAGACCGCGCCCAGGTTGGCCTCGGCGAGGTCGTGGCCGATGCGCTCGTCGAACTCCACCGCTTCGGCCCGCATCGCGCCGCGCCGCCGGATCACGTCGATGCAGACGTTGACCGTGATGCGGTAGAGCCACGTATAGAACGTCGCGTCGGCCTTGAAGGTGTCCAGCGACTTGTGGACTTTCACGAAGGCCTCCTGGACCACGTCCAGGGCCTCCTCGCGATCCTTCACCATGCCGAACGCGACCGCGTACACCTTCTTCTGGTAGCGCTCGACCAGGGTCCGGAATGCACGCTCGTCGCCGGAGCGGGCGCGCTGGACCAAACTGTGGTCGTCGGTGGGCACCGGAGAAGAAGAACCCTAACAGGCCTGCCGATGCGTTTCTGCTGTCACACCCATGCACGCGGGTCGCGGAGGACTGCCACCAGCTTCGCCTCCTCGCTCCCCGGCTCGGGCTGCACGTCGTACTTCCAGGCGACCTCGGGGGGCATCGAGACCAGGATGCTCTCGGTGCGTCCCCGGGTCTGCAGGCCGAAGACCGTGCCCCGGTCGTACACCAGGTTGAACTCGACGTAGCGTCCGCGGCGGAGCAGCTGCCAGCGGCGGTGGTCGGCCGAGTAGGGCAGGTCTCGACGGCGCTGCACGATGGGCAGGTAGGCGGGGACGAAGGCCCGCCCGCAGTCCTGGACGAAGGCGAACTCCTGCTCGAGCGGCCGGCCGGTGTTCTCGAAGAAGATTCCGCCGACTCCGCGCGCCTCGTCGCGGTGGGCGATCCAGAAGTAGCGGTCGCAATCGACCTTGTAGCGGGCATAGCTGCCTGGCTCGTGCTTCTCGCAGACCTCGCGCAGGACGCGGTGGAAGTGCACCGCATCCTCCTCGTAGAGGTAGTGCGGGGTCAGGTCGGTACCCCCACCGAACCAGGCCTTGCTTCCCTGCTCGATGAAGCGCCAGTTGGCGTGCACCGTCGGCACGCGTGGGTTCCGCGGGTGGAGGATGAGGCTCAGCCCGGAGGCGAAGAAGCGCCGCCCCTCGCCCTGGAGCCGCCTGGCGAACTGCTCCTCGAGCTCTCCCCAGACCGCGGAGACGTTCACCGCGCCTTTCTCGAACACCGCGCCGCCCTCGAGCACGCGGGTCACACCTCCGCCGCCACCGGGGCGCTCCCAGACGTCCTCCTGGAACGTGGCCTTGCCGTCCTCTGCCTCGATCGCCGAGCAGATCGTCCGCTGCAGGCCCTCGATGTACTCGGTCATTCGCCGCCCGAGGTCCCCCACCGTCTCCGGGGCTCCCGGGCGCATCAGTGCACCGGGAGGGACGGATCGCCGGCCTCGATGACGCCGTGCTTGGACTCGTACTTCTGGAGGTTGTCCACCATCGCCGCGACGAGGCGCTTCATGTGTCGCGGGCTGGTGATCACCCGTGCTCGCACGCGCGCCTTGGGCTGCTGGGGCTGAACGTAGATGAAGTCCAGCGTGAACTCGGAATCGGTGTGGTTCACCAGGGCCATGTTCACGTAGACCCCGTCGGCGATCGCGTCGTCGATGTGGATCTGGAGCGCGGTCTCGGGCAGCTTTGGGTCAGCCATGGAGCGCCTGCATACCGCCCCTGCCGCGCGGGTGGCCAGAGGCGGGGCCGTTCCGACCGACGACAGGCTCGACGAGGAGAAGACCGCGCCCTTCGAGCTGCCGGGGGACCGAGGCGCGTGCCTGCTCATCCATGGCTTCACCGGAACTCCCTGGGACGTGCGTCCGCTGGGAGAGGCGCTCTCGCGCGCGGGGATCGCCGTTCACGCGCCCCGGCTGCCAGGCCATGGAACGACGCCCGCGGCGATGCTCGAGGCCCGCGCGCCGGACTGGCTCCTCGCCTGTGACGACGCGCTGGCGCGGCTTCCCGGGCGCCGCGTGACGGTGGCCGGCCTGTCGATGGGCGCGCTCCTGGCGCTGGTGCTCGCCGCGCGACACCCCGGACGGGTGGCGGGGGTCGCTGCCCTGGCGCCGGCAGTGCGCTTCCGGGACCGGACGCTGACCTCGCTCCGCGCGGTGCGGCCGGCCATGCCCCTCCTGGAGCTCTTCCGCCCCTGGGTGCTCAAGGACACGACGGACCTCCTCGACGAGAGCGCCCGGGCGGAGGCACCGGTGCTGCCGGCCTGGCCCATGGCGCGGCTGAGAGACCTCTGGGAGGTGCAGGATCTCGCCTGGGGCTCGGCGGCCAGGGTCAGCTGCCCGGTGCTGGTGGTGGTGGGGGCTCAGGACCACGTGGTGGAGGAGGCGGGGGCAGCGGCGCTGGTCCGCCGACTCGAGAAATCCCCGTCGGTGCGCTACGTGCGCATCGACAACAGCGCGCACATCCTCCCGAGGGACCGGAACGGCGAGCTCGTCGCGGCCGAGGTGACCGGGTTCGTCGAGCGGACGCTGGGTCCTGCCGCAGTGCGCTGAACCGTCCGGTGGGGCCGCCCTCGGGGGGCGGGCGCGCACGTCCGAGCGCCACCGACACGGGCGATCCGCTACCCTGCCGGGCCCCATGGCCAAGCGGCGCTACCTCCTCGCAATCGATCAGGGCACCACCGGCACGCACGTCCTCGTCGTCGACGACCGGCTGGAGGTCGTCGGTGAAGCGTACCGCGAGTTCACCCAGCACTATCCGAAGGCAGGTTGGGTGGAGCACGACCTCCGGGAGATCTGGAAGACCGTCGAGCGCTGCTGCAAGAAGGGTCTGGCCGACGCAGAGATCCGCCCGGACATGGTGACCGCCATCGGCATCACCAACCAGCGGGAGACGACGGCGGTCTGGAACCGCGCCACCGGAGAGCCACTGGCCCGGGCCATCGTCTGGCAGGACCGCCGGACGGCGGACATGTGCGCCGAGCTGAAGAGTCGCGGCGAGGAGGCGCGGGTCCGGGAAACGACGGGACTCGTGCTCGACCCGTACTTCAGCGCCTCGAAGCTGCGCTGGCTGCTCGACCACGTGGAGGGGCTCCGAGACCTCGCCGAGGCGGGGAAGCTGTGCTTCGGCACCATCGACTCCTGGCTGGTCTACCGGCTCACCGGCGGCGCAACGCACGTCACCGACGCGTCGAACGCCAGCCGGACGCTGCTCTACGACCTGAAGGGCCACGGCTGGAGCGAGAACATGCTCGAGCTCTTCGGCATCCCGCCCCAGGTGCTCCCGGAGATCCGCAGCTGCGCCGAGGTGTACGGCAAGACCAAGGGGATGGATTCGCTCCCCGACGGCATTCCGGTGTCCGGGATGGCTGGAGATCAGCAGGCCGCGCTCTTCGGACAGGCGTGCTTCCGTCCCGGCGAGTCGAAGTGCACGTACGGAACCGGCAGCTTCCTTCTGATGAACACCGGGGCCGAGCCGGTCGCCTCGAAGACCGGGCTGCTGACCACGGTGGCGTGGCAACTGGGCGACACGGTGACCTACGCGCTGGAGGGCTCGAGCTTCGTCGCCGGCGCGGCGGTCCAGTGGCTGCGGGACGGATTGCAGGCGATCAAGAAGTCGGCCCAGGTGGAGAAGCTCGCCCGGAGCGTGGAGGACTCGGGCGAGGTGGTGTTCGTCCCGGCGCTGGCCGGCCTCGGTGCACCGCACTGGCGCCCGGACGCTCGGGGGATCCTGATGGGGCTGGACCGCTCCACGAATCTCGGGCACGTGGCTCGGGCGGTGCTGGAGGGCATCGCGCTGCAGACCTACGAGCTGACCCAGGCGATGACGCAAGACTCGGGGCAGCCGATTCCGGTGCTGAAGGTGGACGGGGGCGCGAGCGCCAACGATCTCCTGATGCAGTACCAGGCGGACATCCTGGGCATTCCGGTGGTCCGGCCGAGGAACGTCCAGACCACCGCGGCAGGGGCGGCGTTCCTGGCGGGGATCGGCGCAGGCGTCTGGGCCGAGCCCGAGGAGATCCGCGGGTCCTGGAGGGCGGCGAAGACCTTCAAGCCAAAGATGGACGAAAATGCACGGGCGCACGCCCTGGCCAAGTGGAAGCGGGCGGTGGAACGGGCGTAGGGATCCGGTCCATGGCACGCGACACGACGAAGCTGGGCGATGCGGACGTGCAGGGCTGGCTGAAGGCGCACCCGGGCTGGGCGCTCGAGGGTGGGATGATCCGCCGGACCTTCACCTTCAAGGACTTCCGGGGGTCGATGGCCTTCGTGAACCGGGTGGCGGACGCGGCCGAGGCGGCGAACCACCATCCGGACATCGACATCCGCTACTCGAAGGTGACGCTCGGGCTGGTGACCCATGACGCGGGTGGGCTGACCTGGCGGGACACGAAGCTGGCCGAAGAAGCGGACGCGCTCGCCGCGACATGAGAGTCCTGATCGTCGACGACGAGCGTGGCGCGCGAGTCAACGTACGCCACCTGCTGCGCTCGCACGGTCTGACGGACTGCCTGGAGGCGGATGGCGGCGAGCGGGCGGTGCGGAGCATCGTCGAGGATCGACCGGAGCTTCTGTTTCTCGACGTGGACATGCCGGAGGTCGACGGCTTCGAGGTGATTCGCCGTGTCGGACCTGAGGCGATGCCGGAGGTCGTCTTCCTCACCGCGTACGACGCCTTCGCCGTCCGCGCGTTCGAGGTGAACGCCGTGGACTATCTGCTGAAGCCGGTGTCCGACGAGCGCTTCGGCCGAGCCCTCGGGCGCGCACTGCATCGGCTGTCCGAGACCGAAGGGTCGAGCCGCCGCCAGAAGCTCGAGGCGTTGCTCGGCGGCGGCAATGGAGGCGAGCACCCCGAGACCTTCGTCCGCCTCGAGGACGCGAAGGGAGCGGTCCAGGGCTATCTCCTCCGCGAGGGGCGCCGCAACACGGTGCTCGGGCCCGAAGAGATCCTCTGGCTCTCGGCCGAGGACTACTGCACCAGCGTCCACACCGCGCAGGGAACCCACCTCGTTCGCGCCACGCTGAGCTCGATACTCTCGCAGCTGGACGGGTCTCGCTTCATCAGGGTGCACCGGTCGGCGGCGGTGGACTGCACCCGGGTTCAGTCCGCCCAGCGAACAGGGACGGGGCGGCTGGTGCTGACGCTGGAGAACGGCGAGAGGGTACCGGTCAGCCGTCGACTGGCGCAGGCCCTCCGCCTACCGAGGGGAGTCTGAGGGATGGCCAGACTCTTCACCCGTCTGAGTCGCAGCCCCTGGGTGACGTCGTTCCTGTTCTGGAGCGTTCCGGCACTCCTGTCGACGGTGCACACCTGGTGGTGGAACCCGCAGATCGGCCGGCCCATCTCCTTCGCGCGGGCGGCGCTCTCCGAGGTGCCGCCCTGGTACCTGCTCGCGCTGGTCTCGCCGCCGCTCCTCGCGTTCCTCGAGCGGCGCTCCGGGTCGCGGCGCACGATGCGGGACTGGGTGCTGACGGGCCTGATCGGGTTGCTCGTGGCCGCGGCGGTGCTGGTCGTGTTCAGCGTGGCGTACATCACCCGGCAGCCCGATCGCGGGGTGGCAGCGTTCCTCCACGTCCTGCCGCACGCAGCCACCTCCTTCCTGCCCGCGGTGCTTCTCAGCTTCGTGGTTCTGGACCGGCATGCCCGTGCGCTCGCCCGTGCCCGGGAAGCGGAACGGGCGGAGCGGGCGCGCGCCGAGCTTGCCCTCGACCTCGCCGCGGCGCAGATCCGCGCCGTGGAGGCGCAGCTCCACCCTCACTTCCTCTTCAACGCGCTCGATTCCGTGGTGGCGCTCCTTCGAGAAGGGCAGACCGACACCGCGGTCCGGGCGACGGTCCTGCTCTCGGAGCTGCTGCGCTCGCTGCTCGGCTGGCGGGGGGTCTCCCTCGTCCCGCTGGAGCTCGAGCTGGACGTGGTGCGCAAGTACCTCGAGCTCGAGCAGCTTCGCTTCTCCGACCGGCTCCGGGTGGACTGGCGAGTCGAGCCGGAAGTGCTGGACGCGATGGTGCCGCCGCTGCTGCTCCAGCCGCTGGTGGAGAACGCCGTGCGTCACGGCATCCAGAGGCGCGCGAAGGCGGGCCTGCTGCGCATCGGTGGACGGGCGCGCGAGGGCACTCTCGAGCTGTGGGTCGACGACGATGGACCCGGCCCCGCCACCGGCTCGAAGGGGAACGGGCAGGGCCTCGGGCTCGCCTCGGCACGAGACCGTGTGACGCGGCTCTTCGGCGACGCGGCATCCGTCGAGCTCCGTCCAGGGGCGGGGGGCGGAGCGAGCGCGCGGGTGCGTCTGCCGCTCACCCGGGGCGGCACGCCGATTCGCGAACCACTCGCTGCGCCGGGCTGACGTCCACTGCGGCAACCACTCCACCGTCCCCGCGTCCGCGCCACGGTGCTCCCAAGGGGAGAACCCAAGGGAGGAAGAGATGCGAGACGGACGATGGTGGACGGCTCTGGCGCTGGTCGCGCTGGCGGGCTGTGGGGGAAACACGAGCGTCGGTGAGGCGGACCAACCCGAGGCGATGAGCGAGGAGGCGGCGCTGAAGGCCGTGAGGGCCGGGGATGCGAGCGCGCTCTCTCGCTGGTCCGGAGCGCTGGTCCTCCCGAGCTGGGTGCCGGTCGAGGGTCGGAGCCTGACCGGCTGGACCATGGACTGGTGGCGGTGGATCTCGGCCATTCCCGCGGACCAGAACCCGGAGTTCGATCTGGCGGCGTGCGACGTGGACCAGCCGGACGACGTGTTCTTCTTCCCGCCGTTTGCCGGAGGCTCGTACGCGAAGACCTGCACGGTGCGCTTCGGGCGTCCGGTGCTCTTCGCCGCGCAGGCGGTGATCAACGACTTCCCGTGCCCCGACCCGAACTTCAAGCCGCCGCCGGGGCAGACCCTGGAGGAGTTCCTGCGCGAGGGTGCGGTGGGGTTCAACGATGCGTTCCCGTTGCTGTCGCTCACGGTGGATGGGCGGAGCATCGAGATCGGCCGGCACCGGGACACGAGCCCGCTGTTCTACTTCCAGGCGGACCCGAGCCTGGTGGGGCTGCCGCTCGATCCCTGCCTCACCGGAACGAGGCAGCCCGGGGTGAGCGACGGCTGGTGGATCTTCGCGTTGTTCGCACCGGGTGACCACACGGTGGTGGCGACCATCACCAAGCCAGGGGGCGGCCCGCCGGTGGTGCGGACGTTCAACGTCCACGTGGTCCGCGGGAACCAGGAGGACTGAGCCCGCGCCGCCGGCCCTCACACCGAGGCGGCGCGCGAGGTTTCGAGCTCGCGCGGCGCCTACTCCTCCCGGAACTCGAGATGATCGCCGGCGAACGAGAGCTCGAGTGAGTGACCCGCTCGGAGCCATGTCTCCGAGCGCTCCGTCGCGAACCAGGCGTGAGCTCGCGGGAGACCCTCGTCGAGGAGCAGCTTCCTGCAGGCCGCCGACTCGCCGCGTGGCGTCGGCCGGACCGTCAGCTCCCACTTTTCGTGCCAGCTCCTCTGGATTGACCACTACCCATCGCGTGCAAGGCGCCGACGCTCCGAGCTGCGCCTCGATCACCTCTCGTTGTGTGCCCTCGAGCAGCTCCGCGGGCGGCAGCCTCACCCGGCTCTCCGGCGCTGCGGTCCGCATTGTCTCTCTGGCGGACGCGAACTCGTTCACGAGCGCGCTCCGGTGCCCTGTACAGCCAAGGAGAATGGCGAGGACCCCTGCCGCGGCGGCGAGCGTGCCCGAGGCTCTCATCGCTCGTCCGCGCTCACCCTCGGCCGCCGCCCCGTCCACGGCGCGGCCTGTTCCAGCTGCGCCGCGAGCTGGAGCAGCGTCGCCTCGTCTGCGAAGCGGCCCACGAACTGGACGCCGATGGGCAGCCCACCGGCCTCGCCCAGCGGAACCGACATCGCCGGCAGCCCCGAAAAGTTCGCCAGCGGGGTGAAGGGCACGAAGTCGAACACCCGGTCCACCGCGGCGTCGATCCCCCCACCGAGCTTGAGCAGCAGCGACGACGAGGTCGCGGCGGCGAGCGCCTGGACTCGCTTCTCCAGCCCCTTCGGCAACAGCTCGCCGATTGCGGGCGGCGGATGGGCGAGCGTCGGAGTCAGCAGCACGTCGTAGGTCTCGAGAAACCCCGACACCTGCCGGGTCACGTCCCGCAGCAGCACCATCGAGGTCGCGAAGTCCGCCGCGCTCACTTCCCGGGCGAGCAGCGCCACCAGCCAGGTCGAGTTTTCGAAGTCCCGTGAACGAGCCGTCTTCTTCAACAGCTGCTCGGCTCTGTGGATGTCCGCAGCCAGCTCGGAGACCACGATGGTGAAGAACGCCTTCGCCAGCGCGCGAGACTCCAGAATCGGAGCAGCCTCCTCGACGACGTGACCCAGCGACTCGCACAGCCTGCCTGCCGCCCGCGCCACCTCCGCACAGCGCGGGTCGACTCGCGAGGGAAGATGCGGAGTGACCGACAGCGCGATGCGCAGCTTCCGCGGAGGCTTGCGCACCTCCTCGAGGTACGGTCGAGCAGGTGGAGGCACGTGGTACAGGGCACCGGGCTCGGGTCCCTGCACGAGGTCCAGCGCCGCCGCGCTGTCCCGCACCGTCCGGCTCACCACGTGGTCGCAGACGAAGCCGTGCCAGATCTCCTGGTAGTCCGGCCCCACCGGCACCCTGCCCCGCGAGGGCTTGAGCCCGAACAGGTTGCAGCACGAGGCGGGGATGCGGATGGAGCCGCCCCCGTCGTTGGCGTGGGCCACGGGGAGCGCGCCCGAGGCCACCAGCGCTGCCGCGCCGCCGCTCGAGCCGCCGGGCGTCCGGGCCGGGTCGTAGGGATTGCGGGTGGGGCCGTGCAGCTCCGGCTCGGTGAACGGCAGCAGGCCAAGCTCGGGCGCGTTGGTGGTCGCGACGAACAGGAGCCCTGCCTGCCGGTAGCGAGCGATCAGCGTGCTGTCTCGCGTTGCGACGTACCCGTGGAAGAACCGGCTCCCGCCGTCGATCGGCACACCGGCGATGGGCGCGAGCAGGTTCTTGGTCGCGAACGGCACACCCCGCAGCAACCCATCGGGGATGGTCCCGGCGGCTGCATCCCGGGCCCGGTCGAAGAGCCGCTGGACCACGGCGTTCAGCTGCGGGTCGACACGCTCGATGCGGGCGATGGCCTCGTCGACCACCTCGCGCGGGGTCACCTCTCGTCGGCGCACGAGCTCGGCCATCGCCACCGCATCGAGACGTCCATACTCGGCGATCCCCATCGGGGCGCCGACCCTATCCGCCCGGCGGCTAGAAGCGAACCGCCAGGGTGAGACCTGCTCCGTCCTTCACCAGATGCGGGACGACGCGAACGTCGACGGCGTCGGCGCGCCGCTCGGCCGAGAGGCGCTGCCAGAGCTCTCGATTGTAGGCCTCGGCCAGCTCGCGCTTTCCGACCGACCCCACCGGGTCGGGATCGATGCCGACGCCGGCAATGAACACTCCGCCGCCGGCGACGATCCCTCCCACCGCGAGCCACCCGATCGCGGGGTCGACCGGGGTCGGACCGGTGCAGGTCGGCAGAGTGAAGCTGCCGGGGGGAGTCGAGCTGCAGGTCGTGGTCTGGCTGCTGGCCAGAACCGTCGCCGTGATCAGGCCCGCGAGAAAGACCAGCCCTCCGCCGACGATCAGCCCAGTCTTGAGAGCGGCGCGGTCCTCGTACTGCTTCACGAGGTCGTCTCGGCCCACCGCCCGGTAGAAGTCCGCTCCAACCAGCGGCTTCTTGTACTTGCCCTGATACGGGGAGGTCCACTGAACGGTTCCGGTGACCGTGCCGTGCTCGGTCACGACACCGCCGAAGTCGTCGAACCCGATGGCCTGCTGGTCGTATTGCTCCTGGACGTGCGTGACGTCGACCGGCGGGGGTGGGAGCGCGCTGTCGGTGGGGAGCGACTCCGGTTCCGGAGGAGGACCCTCGACGGGAGGGACGCCCTGGGCGTGAACGCTCCAGGAGACAAACACGCCAACCAGGAACAGACCGCGGGCACGAGAAGCGTTCATCGGAAGCCTCCGAGGCAGTGCCGGCCCGCGGGATCTCACACCGGAGTTGCAGATCAGGTTAGCGACGACCGGTGAGAGCGCAGGTGTGCTCGAACGGTCACAGCGCTGATGGCTTCCTCAGGCTCGCAGGACGGACCCATCCGATGAGTCGGAGGCCGCGAGCACACGTGCGCCCGCTCACATCGACCCCCATGGACCTGTGCGCGGCGAGCGGCCGGGTACGACATCCACGACCAGCACAGCTGCCGTTGCGGCGCGTAGGTACGCGACAACGGGGCGTGCGCGACGGGTCTCCCGGGTACAGACCATCCTGGTCGTCGAACGCAGTCGCACCGTGCCGCACCGGATCACCCGGGCCGCCCTTGCCTGGAGAAGCGTATGACCGCCGTGAGCTCCGAAGCCGTTTCCAAGCAGACGTTCCACCCTCGACTGGGTGTCCTGGCCGGCCGGCTGGCCGCCCTGCTGGTGCGGATCCGGAACACGGCCGGCGAGGACCTCCAGGCGACGGTCGCTCGCGCGATCGACGAGGCGTTCGCGGGCATCGCGCGCGAGTACCGGTAACAAGCGCCGGCCTCCCGAGTCGAACGCCAGGAACACCCCGGAGGCAGCCGTGCGGACGTTGACCCTCGTCGAGACAGCAGCCCCCGTGAGGACGTTGAGCCTCGCCAGGACGGCACCGATCATGACGACTGCCTCCCCGAAGGCGTCAGTCCTCCGTCGGCTCGCGGAGCGCATCGCTCGGTGGAAGTGGCCGGGCGAGGCCACTCCGGTGCCGGCGCTGGGCCGCGCGATCGACGAGGCCTTCGAGAGCCTCGCGCGCGAGTCCAGGACCTGAGCGGGTCACCGCAGCCTCCTCCCGCGGGACCCGTGGCTGCCGGCCCGCCGTCCTGCGGGTGACTGGCCGCCGCGGAACCTCCTTCCTTCCAGCACGACCCTGCGTGGCACGTCCGCTGCTTCGCGGGCCGGCATGATCCGACGCTACGTCGTGCTGGGAGTGGTCTGGCTGGGCTGCACTGTCGCCTGGATGCTGCTCGGGGCCACGCTGCTCGTGCGCTCGGGCGAGACATCCTCCGCTCTGGTCAACGAGGTCCACCAGCTCTGGGGCCCGCCGCTGGACCAGGCCGCGCCGTCGGGTCAGTACACCGAGCAGCGCCCGCGCGAGGAGCGTCGAACCGTGTACGACGCGAACGGGCGGCCGCACGAGACCGCGGTGCAGAAGATGGAGGACGTCTCGATCGCGCTTCCGCTGGTCTCCACCCGGGCGCGGGTCTCGCTCGCGCTCGAGCACCGCCAGAAGGGGCTCCTCTGGTTTCCGACCTACGCCGCCGACTTCGAGGGCCGCTACGCCGTGCTGAATGACACCGCGGCGACGCGGTCGGTGACGGTGAGCTTCCCGCTCCCGGCGCGGGGCGCCATCTACGACGGCTTCGAGGTGCTGGACGAGAAGGGTCAGCCCATCGGCGCCGAGGTGGACGGGGGCTCGGCACACTGGGTGGTCTCCCTCGCTCCGTCGGCGCGCCATGTCTTCGTCGTCCGGTACCGGACCCGGGGGACGTCCTCGTGGAGCTACCGCCCCGCCGCGGCCGGAGGATCGGTGATCCGCGACTTCGCGCTCGAGATCCGGAGCAGCGCTCGCGGGATCGACTTCACGCCGGGGAGCATCTCGCCCAGCAGCGCCGGCAGTGACGGTGCATCGGGCTGGCGGGGGACCTGGGAGTTCCGCAGCCTCGTCGGGAGCGCGCCCGTCTCGCTGGAGCTACCCCAGAAGACGAACCCCGGGCCGCTCGCCGCGCGCATCACCTTCTTCGCCCCGGTGGCGCTGCTCTTCTACTTCTTCGTGGTCGGCCTGCTCGCCGAAGGACGCGGACATCGCCTGCATCCCTTGAGCTGGTTCCTCATCGGCTGCGCCTTCTTTGCCGACCACCTGCTCTTCGCGTACCTGGCGGACCACGTGCCGCTGTGGCTGGCGCTCACCCTCTCCAGCGCAGTGTCCATCCTCCTCGCGGTCACGTATGCGCAGTGGCTCGTCGGCTGGCGATTCGCGATCCGGGAGATGGGGCTCGCCCAGGGGGTGTACCTGGTGGGCTTCTCGCTGACGTTCCTCCTGAAGGGATTCACCGGCCTGAGCATCACGGTGGGCGCGATCCTCACCCTGTTCATGATGATGCAGGTCACCGGGCGGCGGCTGCGAGCTGACGTGCCGCGCGCCGAGCTGGTTGCCTGAGGGCGAGCCTCCGCTCCCGGGCCGGCTCACCCGGGAGCGGACCGGACCCGTCAGGGCACGGAGTAAATGACCACCGTGCTGGTTTGCCCATCGACGGTGGCGAAGGTGTTTCCGCCGATCCACACGCCGTCGGTGGCCGGCTGGGCCAACCCGAGATGCTGCCAGTCGATCCGATGGATGAGCGTCCCGTCGATCCCGTAGATCTCCGCTCCAGTGAAGATGCGCGGGCCGGTTCCGTTGTCGTAGACCTGAGCGCCGACGCCAGCCGTTGGTGAAGACAGCACGATGTCAGGAAGGCGCACCGGGACGACCCCGTCCCTGTAGACACTGGTGTCGGGGGTGCCTCCGCGCGTGACCACCTTCAGTGCGGACGTGTCTCCGATCGCGCGGATGACGAACCTGCTCGGGTCCAGCAGACTGAACCCTCGGGGATTGAAGGCCTGTCCGGGAGGAAAGTCCGGGCTGTTCGGGAAGTAGAGCCGCGAGAGGCTGGTGCCGTTGGGGACCTCGTCCCGATCGCTGACGAGCTGGGCCACCTCGATTCCTCGTGGGAAGCCTCGGTTACCGAGACCCACCTGGTTGTCGCCGAGGTAGGTGATGGAGCCCGGGTTGGGTGTCTCGTTCGTGACCGCGGCGTTGAAGACCTTACGGGCGGACTGCAGATCCGCGGACAGGGCATAGACGTCGCCGTTGGCCTGGTTCAGCGCGAGGAACTCGTTGGTATCGAAGTTCCACGTGAGGAAGAACATGCTCGCGCCGAGCCCGAGGGTGTAGAGCCGATCGTCGGCAGTCTTCCTGTGCAGCGAGCGATCGTAGGCGTGGAGCCGACCCTCGGCGTATCCGCTTACCATGATGCTGCCGTCGCGGCGGACGATGATGCCCTCGGCATCCGCGACCCCCACCGGATTCGCGGTGAGCGCTCCGTCACCGACCATCGCCCCGGTCTGCCCATCCACCGCGAAGATCCCGGAAAAGCAGTCGGTCAGGATGAGACGGCCCGGGTGGGCGGGCCAGTACGCGACCCCGCAGAGGAACGTGGACACGGGCGTTCCTGGCTGCGGAATGACCTCTGCCTCCACCGTTCCATCAAGGCGGACATAGAAGAGATGCGACAGGCCGTCGTCGTCCCGTCCGCCCAGCGCGGCCAGCGTTCCGCCGTGTGCGGGAGCCCCGGGTGGGATCCAGGTGATTCCTTCCCAGAAGTCCACGGGTCCGCTGAGACCCTTCAGGACGATCGGCGGGAAAGCGTGGCCCTGGTCGTCGGTGCTGTAGAAGTTCCCTCGCCCCGCGGCGAAGTCGGTGGTGTAGAAGTAACGGCGCAGCGTGGGGACGTAGGCGATGCCTCGCGGCACGCGCGCTTCCACCGGCAGCGCAAGCACGTCGAACAGCTTCCGGAAGCCGATGCCGACGATCCCCCCCGTGTCATTTCGCATCGTCGCCAGGACGGCCGCGTCGAGCGGATTCAACGCGATGCCGATCACTTCGTTGCCATCGATGGCCACCGCGCGATCGTTCAGCGGATCGTAGGTCAGACCCTCGGAGTTGTTACCCAGCCGCTTGCGCGTCACGACCGTTTCCGCGCTCGCCGCTTGTGCCCAGAGCAGGAGCGCGGCGAGCACGACGGCGAACCGCCGCGCGAGATTCCAGCCAAGGAGTTCCATACGTATCCCTCTGCGTGGCGCGACTCCTGGTCACCATGACCAATGTCCACACCCTCGCGGCGGGGCCTTCTGCACGGCGTGGGCCGTGCTCGAGCGCGGTTGATCAGGAGAACGAGAGCGTCGTCGAGCCCGGCTGTTCAGGTGCTTGCACATTCGCGCCGAGACGCGCACGCGCGCTGCTCATCGAGGCCGCTCAAGTAGCGCAGCGCATTGCTCGTACTGCGCAAGCGTCAGTGCAGCTGCGAACGGCCGGCGCCGGGTCGCCATTCTCGACCCAGCGAGAACTGCCTCCGGGTGCGAGGGGGCCTTCCCCCGGCGAGTGCCAGCGCCCTCGCACCCGGAGCACCGCATTCATTGGCAGGCAGTGACCACCTGCGCCCGGTCGGCCCCGAACGTCGAACCCTCGAAGAGCAGACGGGTATTGGGCGGGATGATTCCTTCGCCGTGCACGAGCACGTCCCCGGAGACATTCCCGCAGAGCCCGTCGCCGGAGGTGGTCACGCCGTCGATCCGAAATCCACGGAGCTCGAAGGTGATGCCGGCTCCGCCATCGCCTGCCGTCCCCAGCGGATAGGCGGCGAACGGGATGACCGGGTTGCCGAAGTCGATGCTGAAGTGGCCGTCCGCACCCACGCTGCCGCTGCCCTCGAACGGGTCACCCACCGGGACCACGGAGCCAGTGCCGATCAGCGCGTTCTGGTCCACCGCCTGGAGCCCGAGCGTGAGCGTGCCGCCCGATGTGCTGGCCTGGGCCACGAAGACGGCAGGCAGGTCGGGGAAGAACGACGGGCCCACGCTGAGCAGAAACGGTCCCTCCACGTCGGCCGCGCTCGCGGTGGGCAACGGGCCAGCGGGGCAGTGCGCGTCCGGACCGGCCGGCACCGCGATGCTCGGGTCGTAGTGCGAGAAGTCGAGCGTGGCGGCGAGGATCCAGGAGGGACCGAACTGCGCCGGCAGCCAGGGAAGGTCTGCCCCGAGCGGAGTCGAGTACCACGCCAGGGAGAACTGTCTCGGCCGCCCGGGAATCGGCGCGACCGCCGCGTAGGCCGTGTCGCCGTTGGAGGGCAGCTCGGCGACCTCGAAGAGTTGGAGCGGGCTGCGCGGGTCGGACAGATCACCCCGGAGCTCGTAGAGCGCGGTCCGCTTGCGGGTGCACGCCAGATGCTTCCGGGCGACGACGAAGTGGCGCCCGTCCACCTCGAAGACACGGGAGGGCCCGTCGAGACGCTGCTCGAGCCTCCGGCTGCAGTCGAAGTCACCGTAGAAGCCGAACAACGAGCCGCGCTTCACGCAGACCGCGGTGTGGCCGTCCTCGAGCAGGCCCTGGTCATCGAGGCGCACCAGGGACACCGCGATGCTCCCGTCCTTGCCGAGGAAGTTGAGCTCCGCCTCGCTGGGGACCAGGCCCGGCGCATTCACCAGGCTCCCGAGCTTCGCGAAGGACTTCCCCCCGTCGAGAGACCCGAAGTAGGCCGCCTCCTGGTCCCCGTCGTCGTAGCCGGTGGCATACAGGACGTGCGCTCCGAGCGGCGAGCGCCAGGTCACGTACCGCCACAGGCCCCACGGCTTCTGCGTCAGCTTGAACGTCGCCGGGACCGGAGTGTCGAAGCTGCCTCCGCCGTCGTGCGAGGTGGCGATGACGGTCCGGGTATCGGCGAGCAGGTCACGGATGGGAAAGCCGGAGACGCGGGAGATGGCCCCGAGCTTGAGCGCTCCCTTCCACTCGAAGAGCTTGGGGTCACGGATTCCGCGGACCGGGTCGCTGACTGCTGGTACGACTTCACTGGCCAGCGTGCCGGCGTGAGTCAGCGGATCGAAATGGAAGACGCGGATGCGCGCCGCACCGGTCTCTGCCTGCCCGGTGCCACCGGCGCGAAATGCGAGGAGCATCTCCTTCGAGGGAAGCAGGTGGAGCTCCACGTTCTCCGCGTGCTCGTCCCCGTTCTGGTACACGACGGCGACGTCGCGGATGATTCCTCGCGCGTACGCCGGCCCATCGGGCGCGGGAACGGGGACCGGCGTGAGCGTCGCGGGCGAGCTGGAGGCCACCGTCTGCGAGCTGGATGCCACCGTCTGCGAGCCGCGTACGGTCGGCGCTGGCTGCGGATGGGATGGCTCGACGCCGCAGGCGCTCGAGAGCGCGAGCGCAGCGAGCATCACCACGGGGGAACGGCACGACAGGATGCGGCACGGCATGAAAGACCTCCGGGGTTGGCCTTCACCCACCCGGAGAGCAAGCGACGTTCCACCCTCGATGCCCACCCCGATGGTGTCCTCTCGCCCGTAGCCGCGCCGTTGAGCTGCGCGGCTTGCGCGAGTTGCGCTGCCCGGCTTGCGCAAACAGGGGACCCCGGGGGACGCCTACTCGGGAAAGCCGGGCGCCAGCATCCTCACCATCGCCGGCGGGTTGGCCACGCCCTCGGCCGGGAGGAACGCGGGGAGGCTTTCACGTCGAAGGCGAGCCAGCTGACAGCGCGCGGCGGCTGCAAAGGCGCCCATCTCCAGCCGGTCGAAGGCCTGCACTGCCCGCTCGACGGAGGTCACCGCCTCCACGGTCTGCCCGCGCTGTATCGCGGCGCTCCCCTGGAGCAGGTCCGCGAGGGCGGACGCCTGCGGAACCGCGACCTTGCCCAACCGACGGGCGGCTCGCTCGGCCTGATCCAGGAGCTTCCGGCGGGCCTCGCTCCCCGGCGCCTCCAGAGCAGCCGCGGCGAGCGCGCAACCGCCGCGCACGTTGAGCAGCTGGACGGTGAGCATCGGAAAGCGGAACGTGACCGCCGGGTTGGCCACGTCGTTCCAGCCGCTGCTCAGCCCCTCCCAGGCCCCGCGGCCGTCGCCGGCGTACAGGCGAATGAGGCTCGCGGCGGTCAGGAACCAGAACTTCTGGAACTGAAACCCGCGAACCGACCACCGGCTGGTCACCTCGCGAAGGCTCTCGGTCGCGCCCGCGACGTCGTCGCGAGCAAGCCACGTGGCGACACCGAAGGGGGAGACGATTCCCGCCACCCCGTACAGGTTTCCGCGGTCCCTCGCCTCTCTCAGCTTCGTCTCCACCCGACGTTGCATCTCCCGCCATTCGCCCAGGAAGAAGAGCGCCCAGATCGACACCGCGCGTGTCGTCCATAGCTCCCAGACCAGGGCCGGGCACTCCTCGCTGAAGATCTTCTCCGCCTTGTCCAGGTGCCCCAGGGCGTCGCGCCAGTCGCCGCCAAAATACGCCCTCAGCCCACGGACGCAGGCCAGAGTGCCGTCCAGGGGGCGCTCGTCGACCTTCTTCCCGTCCTCCTCCATGCGTTCGACCAGGAAGCGCGTCCACTTCGAGTTCGGGGCCTCGATGGCGGCGTGTCCCGCGATCAACGCACGTCCTCTCGCCACGAGATGAGGCTCACCGAGGTCGAGCGCGCGCAGGAAGTAACGGACCGCCATCTCCCCGCCGATGAGCGCGTCGACGAAGGAGATCCCCACGCAGACGTTGTAGACGTGCTCGAGCAGGTTCGTCTCTCCCAGCGAGAACGAGTCGCGCTGCCTCGCCTCGAGCCCGCGCAGCCGGCGCAGGTAGAGGCGGTGCAGGAGCAGGGAGATCCAGGCTCTCCGCCGCCTCGGCACCGGGAAGCCCTGGGCTCCCAGGTCCTCGCGGATCAACCTCCGGCCCTGGTCGATCTGGCCGGCGAAGAAGCGCTGCTCGGCGGCGCGCCTGCGGAGGCGGGTGCGCTCTGCGGCCGCGGACTCGCCCATCGCGGCTTCCAGGAAGGTGTCGGCGGCATCGACGCACCTTCCCGAGTTTGCCAGCGCAGCCGCCAGCGCAGCGAGCAGCTTGACCCGCTGCGAGTTCCCTTGGGGCACCAGGCCGATCGCGCGCCGGTAGAGTCGGGCCGCGCGGTCGAAGGCCAGGGCCCGGTCGGCCTGTTCGGCAGCGAGGACGGAGAAGTGGAGCGCCCGCTCGGCATTTCCGGCCGCCTCGTGGTGTCCGGCAAGCACCTCGGGATCGGCGGAGCCGCCCTCCTCGAGCGCCTCGGCCAGCCCGCGATGACACTGGCTCGCTCGCAGCGGGGAGAGGTCGGCCAGGACGGCTTCGCGGATGCGATCGTGGAACGGCTCCAGCCGGCGTCCATCGGCGGCTACGGAGAACCGAACCAGGTGCTGTGCACCGAGGAGCCCCGAGTCCTCCCAGGAGGAGCCGGAGAGACCACACGCGCGCCGGGCGATCAGCTCGCTGACTGGATGTCCTGCCACCGCCACCGTCTCCAGGAGACTGCGCGCGGCCGGAGGGAGGCGGGTGAAGCGAGCTCGCAGGGCCTGGTGGACATCGGGCGAGGTATCCACCGTCCACCTGGACTCCGGATCGGCCACGGCACGCGCCAGCTCCTGGATGAGGAACGGATTGCCGTCGCTCCCCCGGGTCAAGCTCGCGACATCGATGTCTGGCATCGAACCGGGGAGCAGCGCCCGCATGAGCGTTCCGGCGGCGTTCGCATCGAGCGGTTGGAGATGGAGCTCGATGGCCGCTCCGAACGGCCCGTCCAGCAGCGCTGCGAGACAGGGGCTGCGGTCCCGATCCTCGCTGCGGAAGCCGAGGATGAGGAGCATGGGCGGCGCATCCGGCGGTCGGAGAAGCTCGCGGAGCAGCTTTGCGGTGTCGAGGTCCCCCCACTGGAGGTCGTCGATGTGCAGGATGAGCAGGTGATGTCGGTCGGTCACGCGCTGCAGGAGCTCACGGAGCGCGCCGAACGCCTGCCGCCGGATCTCCTGCTCATCCAGGATCATTGCCCGGGCGCGGAGCCCGCAGGCGCGGATCGCCGGAACGCGGTCCAGGACCGGGAAGAGGCGGACCAGCGCCGCCACCTGACGGTCGCTGGGCAGGTACGCGGTGGTCACGCGCTCCGGCGCGTTCAGCAGCCGGCAAAGGTCGTCGATCAGGCTGTCGATGCCCTGGTAGGGAACCCGTTCTCGCTCGTAGCAGCGCCCGCGCAGGACGAGGGCGCCGCTCTCGCGCTCTGCCTGTCCGAGGAAGCGCTCGACCAGGGACGTCTTCCCGACGCCGGACGATCCGTCGAGGAGCACGGTGACTCCTTCGCCGTCGCGGACCCGGACCAGGGCACCTCGCAGCTCGTCGAGCTCCCGCTGCCTGCCGACCAGGAGCCTTTCGCCGGGTAGCTCCGCCTGCGCCCTCGCGGTGGGCCGCCCATCCCCGAGAACCGTCTTGATCTCCTCGGCTCCGGCTCGGGCCTGAGGGTCGCGAGCGATGAGCGAGAGACAAAGCTCCGACAGGTCGGCCGGAGCATCGGGCACCAGCGCCCTGGGTGAGACGGGATCGCTCCCATGCTGCGCGCTGATCTCGCGCCAGGTTCCCCTGAAAGGAACGCCGCCGGTCAGGGCCTGATAGAGCATGACCCCGACCGAGTACCAGTCACTGGCCGCGGAGACGGTCTCGCCAAGCGCCTGCTCCGGAGACATGTACTCGGGCGTCCCCGCGACCTCGATGCTGTTGCCGAGCGCGTTCGGGTCGAGGCCCTTGGCAAGTCCAAGGTCGAGCAGCACGACGCGGCCCTCTGGCGTTACCCGGACATTGGAGGGCTTGACGTCTCGATGCAGCTTTCCACTGTCATGGAGCGCGCACAGACCGTTGACCAGCTGCGACAGCGCAGCGCGCAGCCGGCGCTCGTCGAGAGCGCCACCGGGGCGGACGTAACCCAGAAAGTCCGTCCCCGGCACGTACTCCATGGTGAAGAAGACCGACTCCTTCTCGGCGAAGAGCTCGTAGAAGCGGATCAGGTTCTTGTGCCGCAGGTCTGCCAGCGCGCGAAACTCGTGCTTCAACCGGTAGATGAGCTCGGCCCGGCGGACGGCGATGGTCTTCAAAGCCACCTCCTCCTGAGTCTTCAGATCTCGGGCGAGGTACACGACACCGAAGGCACCTGCACCGATGCGTCGCAGGTCCTCGAATCGCGAGGAAGGGACCGCTGGCGCCAGAAGATCCGCGGCGGGAGCGACGTCGACCTCCGGCGGGCGTTCCTCCGAACGATCGAGGGGCGCCGTCACCTCGTCCTCGCTCCCGGGACGAGCATCGACCTGCGGATCGTCGGCGCGAGGAAGCGCCTCCGTGAGACGGTTCACCGGCACGTCGGCGCCGTGCGGGGCGCCATCCGCATCCGCGTCCCTATCGTGCTGAGAACGCTCCGTCGCCACCTGCCCCCCGCTGCCTGCTTCGAATGCCGAACTGTACAGCGCTCGAGAAATGCCCTCCTGAGCTTCACACGCCCCAGAGCAATCCGGGTGCCAGCCTCGACGTGGTTGCGTCCGGGTGCGACCGGGTTTTCCTGGATTCCGCAGCAGGGCCGACGACCACCTCAGGGTCGGCGCGGACGTGGAAACCGATACTTGGCGAGACGGCTCACCAGCGTCCGTCGGGAGATGCCGAGCTCCTTCGCGGCCCGGGTCTGGTTTCCGCCACAGCGAAGGAGGGCCTCTTCGATCCGCTCCCGTTCCCCGAGCGGCGCGGGCGCCTCCGCGTAGAGCGTGGTGTGCGGCCTCTCCGACGGGAGCAGGTCGGGGGTGATCACCCCGCCGGTGCAGAGCACGGAAGCCCGCTCGATCGCGTTCCTGAGCTCGCGCACGTTGCCCGGCCACGAGTACCGCCGCAGCGCGGCCCAGGCCTCCGGAGTCACCTCCGGAACCGCCCGGCCCGCCTGGGCCGCGGCCTGCTCGAGGAACAGCTGCACCAGGCCCTCCAGCTCTCCTGTCCGCTCCCGGAGGGGTGGCACGGTCAGCGAGATGCCATCGAGTCGAAAGTAGAGGTCACGCCGAAACCGCCCGGCCTCAACCGCGGCCTGCAGGTCGACGTTGGTTGCCGAGACAACCCGGATATCCACCGGATGCGATTTGAGGCTCCCGATGCGTCGAACCTGTCGCTCCTCGAGCACCCGGAGCAGCTTTGCCTGCATGGAGAGCGGCATCTCGCCGATCTCGTCGAGGAAGAGCGTCCCACCGTTTGCGGCGTCGATGAGGCCTGCCTTGGGCGTGACCGCTCCGGTGTAGGCGCCCCGCTCGTAGCCGAAGAGCTCGCCTTCGAGGAGGGACTCGGCGATCTCGGCGCAGTTCAGGGCGACGAACGGTCCAGAGGCGCGGGGCGAGCTCCGGTGGAGCTCGGCTGCGAGGACGCCCTTCCCCACGCCGTTCTCCCCCAGCAACAGGACGTTGATCAGGCTGGGGGCGATGCGCTCCAGCAGGATCCGCCGCAGCTGGTCCATTGCCCCGTCCCGGCCCAGAAGCGGACCCTCGTAATCCTGATGAGAGGCGATTCCCCGGAGTGCCGCGTTGGCTCTCTCCAGCAGGATCGCCGAGGTCCGTCCGTCGGCGGGGAAGCTGGCCATGCCGAGCTCCCCCAGCTTCTTCCCGGAGGAGACCGATGCCGCCAGGCGTTTCGCGCGCGCCTCGGCGACAGCTCCGCTGCAATCGACGAGGAGCACCTCGTACTCCCCGGGACCGTACTCCCCCAGGACGTCACCGGGCTGGATCACGCCGGCGAGCTTCTCGTCCGCCGTCGCGACCGCCGGACCTCGCGCGCTCAGCCGGACCACGCTGAAATGGCTGCTGGCGCGCACGGCGCGGCCGCACTCCTCCTCGACCCTGGCCACGAAGTCATCGTGCGAGTGGAGGCGAACCCGTCTGGTCTGGGACGACATCGCCCGCTGAAGCACGAGCAGGGTCCGACCGATCTCCACCGCATCGCCGGGTTGCAGGTCGACCGTCTCACTGCGGCCGAGGTCGCGCCCACGGACGCGTGTGCCGTTGGCGCTGCCCAGGTCCTCGACCCGGACGCGGTCGCCGAGGAGGTGCAGAAGGAGATGCCGGCGTGAGATGGCATGGTCGTCGAGCCGCAAGTCGACGTCCGAGCCCCTTCCAATGCTCAGCGCCGCATGCTCCGGCAGGAGCAGCGACTTGGACGCGTCTCCGGCGACCACGAGCAGTCTCAGCCTGCCGGGGGGCGAGCTGGTACCCGGTTTCAGACTCAGCGTCTTCGGGTCGGAGTCCATCTGGATTCCCCCGACAAGGGACGGTACCTCGCGGTCACGTCCGAGGGAATCGCCCAGGCTCCGACGATCGAGCAGGGCGAGCACCTCAGGTCCACCCTTCCCGAAGCTCGTGCCCGGGTACGCTCCGCACTCCCTGCTCCTCGGCGCGCAAGGCCCTCAGCTCCGGGGTCGATGCGTCGAGATCGCCGTGGGCCAGGAACCAGCGAAGCGTGTCCCTCACCGTCACCTCGAGCGAGCGATTCGAGTACCCCAGCTCCTCGCTGGCCTTTCGGGAGTCGAGGAAGGTGTAGCGGCGGGCGCCGCGAACGAGCTGGCGCGAGATCGGACTGCGCTGGCCTCGGAGGCGGGCACCGACCTCCCGCACGCCGGCGATGGCGAGCATGAGCGGATACGGGATGCGGAGCGGTACGGGCACTCCCGACAGACGTGACACCAGCCGCGCCAGCTCACCGAGCTCGAGGTTGTATCCGCCCAGGAGGTACGACTCACCGCCGGGACCGCGCTCCAGCGCCTCGGCGTGGGCGTGAGCCACGTCCCGGACGTCGCAGTAGGACCCGCCACCGCGCACGTAGCCGGGGAGCTTGCCGCGGGCGAGCATGAGAACGGTTCCGGCGCTGGAGTGGTAGACGTCGCCGGGTCCGAGCGCCACCCCGGGGCGCAAGATCACCAGCGGAAGGCCCGCCCGTCCCATCTCCAGAGCGACCTGCTCGGCACGGAGCTTGGAGACGAAGTAGTCGACCCGGATCTTCTCCGCGGAGGCCTGCCACCGCTCGTCCACCGCGACCGGGTCCCACGTGCCCCCCAGCGCCCCGGCCGAAGCGACGAACACGGCTCGCCGGACGCCTGCACGGAGCGCCGCTCCGAGCACGTTCCGGGTCCCGCCCTCGTTCACTGCGAGAAGATTGTCGCGGTCTCCGGCGCGGAGGCGCGCCACCGCGGCGGCGTGAACCACGGCGTCGCAGCCGGCGACGGCGCCCTCCACGGAGATCGGGTCCGTGATGTCACCGACGAACCGCTCCCCGGGGATGTCGCGGATGTTGTCCAGACGGCTCCGAGGGCGAACCAGCAGTCGGAGGGCGTGCCCGCGCGACACGAGCTCCCTCGCCACCCACGATCCGACGAAACCGGTTCCACCCGTGATCAGGATGTTCATGTGTTTTCCAGGACCGAGGGTCGGTCCCAGCGAATGTCGTGCCAGTACGCGACCCGTGGCGGCCGCCCCTGCGCTCGCCACGGAGCGCCTCCCCGTCCTGCGCAACATGCGCAACCCCGATTGCGCAACCGTGCGCTCGGCCGGCGCTCCAGGCCAGGCTCCCTGGCGCGTCGGCGCTGCGAACGTTGTTCGCGGCCGCCTCGGGTTCGGTACAGTCCAGGGCGTGCCGGTCGATCCGGTGGGCTTCTGGGGCATCCCCACGGCGAGCATCGACTGGTGCGAGCAGAACTACGCGCTCACCCCGTGGGTGGCGGAGTTCTGGAACACGATCTCCAGCCTCGCGATGGTCGCCGCCGGGCTGCTCGGGCTCTCGACGCGTCGGTTCGCACGGGAGATCCGCATCGCCTTCGGCCTGCTGGTCCTGGTGGGCGTGGGAAGCATCGCCTTCCACGGGACGCTGCGCTTCGAGCTGCAGATGCTCGACGAGCTTCCGATGCTCTACCTGGTCACGTGGCTGGTGTGGCTTCTGGTCGAGACCGGGCCCCGCCGGCGGCTCGGGGCCTGGTTCCCGGCGCTGCTGATCGGGTACGTGCTGCTGGCGACCGCCGGGGCGAGCCTGAACCGAGGCGACGCGCAGTTCCTGGCGTTCCACGTGAGCTTTGGCGCGCTGGAGCTCTTCTGCCTGGGAAGGGTCACCTGGATCGCGCTCCGTCCGGAGAACCGGTCGGTCCGCGTGCACTTCGCGGTGGGGCTCGCGGCCTACGCCTTCGGCATCGCGATCTGGTTCGTGGATCTCCGGGCCTGTCCCTGGGTGAGCGTCGCCCTGCCCGCCCACGGCATCCCCAATCCGCAGCTGCACGCCTGGTGGCACGTGCTGGTGTCGATCGGCTTCTTCCTGCTCCTGTCGGTGGTGTCCTTCGACCGGCTCCGGCGCCGCACGTGATGCGCGCTTCGAAGAGCACGAGCCGCCGGCGCCCTGATCAACACGCCGGCGGCTCGGCCGCTGCTCGGGGAGGGTCTCGGTCTACTTTCCTCCGAGCAGCCCGCGGAGGAGATCGCCCGCCTTCTGCATCTGATCGTTCGCCGGAGTCTGACCGACGGCGGGGGTCGCGCCTGCGCCCGCGGCCCGCAAGTGCACGGCATGCTCCCGGACCTTCTGCCACTGCCCGTTGGGAAGCGTCTTCAGCTCCACCAGCACGGTGTCCAGGGTGAAGCTCCTTCCGACGGGTTTCGACCCCACGTCGAACCGGGTGAGCACCATCTGCGCGTCACGCGTGCCGTTCGGGGCGATCTGGAACTGGGGATCGATGCGCGCGTTGCCCTCGAGCGTGCCGATGCCCACGGCGCTGGCGTCGTGTGTTCCGGGACGGCCCCACGCGTAGTTGTTGCCCTGCTCGTCGATGGCGGCGTTCGTCGCCGCCTTGTAGGCGAGCACCAGCGGCTGCGCGGTGTGGTTCTTCACCCGGATGCCGACGCGCACGACCTGGTTCTTTCCGCTCACCGCGGCTGCGCTCTGGCTCAAGGTGACGCTGAAGGAGCCCGCGTCGTGGCAGCTCGTCCCTGCGCCGCAGTGAGCGGCTCCCGCGGCGGGGATGCCGAGCGCCGGGGTGGCGCCACCCTGGGCGGTTGCCGGTGCCGGAGCGGAGGGGCTGTCGGAACTGGCAGGCGGCGCACCGGCGGCGGGCGCCGTTCCGCCCGAAGGAGAAGCTCCGGAGGCCTGGGCGACCCCCGGCCCTGCGGAACGGGCGCCGTCGACGAGCCCCACGATCTGCAGCGGGTACTCGGGGCCGAGCGTGCTCTGTCCGTTCCCGGCCGGAATGATCTCCCGCACGGTCAGGTCGAGATCGAAGGTGTTTCCGAAGAGGCTCTGTCCGCCCCACACCAGGGTGAACCGCGCATCCGCGGTCTGGCCCGGCGAGATGACGAACTTGTCGTCGGGGCGCTGGGCGATGAGGCCGATGCCTCGCACGTCCCCGTCCTTCACCACGTAACGGTTGCCCCGATCGTCGGTCGCGCCTCCCGAGCCCACGACGTACCCGAGCACCAGCGGGCGGTTGAGCTTGTTCCGGAAGCGGACGGTCGTGGTCAGAACCTTCCACGCGCCCTGCAAGCTGGCGCGGAACTCGACCACCGACATCGCGAAACCGTTCACCTCGGTGCACGAGGCGTCGCCTCCGCAGACCGCCGCGATGGCTGCCGGGGCATTCGCGCCGCCGCCGGCCGGGGTGCCGAGTGCGCGCGCCTTGGAAAGCACGGACGCGCTCACCCGGCCGGGGCAGAGCACCTCCCACTGCTGGGAGAGCGCCAGACCTCCGCTCGCAGTGTCCCGGCCCACGACACCGTCAGCTCCTTTCCACCGTGTACGCCCGCCGCCGACGTCCGAGCTGTCCCAGAGACCGTCGAGCACGTACGTCTTGCCGTCGAGCGGCTCGAGGCGGCCCACCGTGCAGTCGGCGCGCACGGTGTACGTCTTTCCGAGCTGCGGCTTCATGTCCTTGGTGCAGGCGTCGATCGCCGCGGGGGCCTTCGCCGGGTCACCTTTCCCGGCCTCCTCGGAGCACAGCGCCTTGATGGATTCCGAGGTGATCTTCGCGGTCGCCGTGGCTTGCGCGGTGCCCACGCCCGACTTGGAGGTGACCATCGGGCTGGGCCCGTCGGTGGAGGCGAGCCACTCGCCGCTCGACCCGGCGAGGACCGGCGCGCCAAGGACAGCGGCGGCAACGAGTGCACCACCGCGAAGACGACGGACCGGGCCGGCGCCTGCGTGGCGCTTCCGGGTGAGAGAGGTGGGCATCGGGCTCCTCCGGGGGAACGACTCCTTCCCCCCATGCGCAGGAACCGAGGCCGGGCCGTCACGCCATCGCGCCGGAGCCGAGCCGACGGGCCGCTGGAGCAATTCCGGGACGAGGTCCGCGAGGCCGCGACGAGGTGCCAGACACCTCGTTACGAGCCGCAGCGACGAGGTGCCAGCGACGAGGTGCCCAGCGACGAGGTGCCAGACACCTCGTTACGGGCGACGAGGTGCCAGACACCTCGTTACGGGACACCTCGTTACGGGACACCTCGTTACGAGCCGCAACCGCCCGGAAGAACGGGGGGAAATCGAAAACGAGAAAAACGAGGTGTCTGACACCTCGTGAGCCTCGTGATGGTGACGGATACCTCGTCACGGGCCCGGCTCACTTCGTCGAGAGACTCGAGGCGGCGGCCAGCTCAGCCTGGAAGCGATCCGCGTCGGCCGGTCGACCCAGCGCGCGGTAGGCGGTGACCAGGTCCTGGCGGGCCATCGCGAGCCAGTTGGCCTGCGGGTTCTTGCGCTTCACCAGGAGCTCGTAGCCAGCCCGGCTCTGCGCCTCCGCCTCCGCCGTCCGTCCCGCTGCGAGCAGAGCGTGCCCGAAGCGCACCCGCCCGACGCCCTGGTTCGGGTGGTCCTCGGGGAGCGTGTCCTTGTAGATGGCCAGGACCCGGCGGAACAGCTCCTCCGCCCGGGCCGAGTTGCCGCGCCGCTGCTCCACGTCCGCCAGGTTCGAGAGCGCCACTCCGATGACGTAGTGCTTGCCGTGGTGGACCTCCTCGTAGATCGCCGCCATCCGACCGAAGTCGGCCGCCGCATCGTCCAGCCGCCCCTGGTCACGAGCGATGATGCCCAGCTCGTTCAGCGTGGACGCGACGCGGGGGTGAACGGGCCCGTACACCCGCTCCTGGGTCGCGAGCGCGCGGGTCAGCAGCTCGCGCGACTCGTCCCGCCGCTCCAGCCTCAGGAGCGAGCGGGCGAGGATGGTCTGCGCCGACGCCGTCTCCGGATGGTCGGGCCCATACCAGGCGCTCAAGATCTCCAGCGCCTCTCGGTTCCACCGCTCCGCCGCGGCATAGTTCCCGGTCTCGAGCTGGACCGCGCCGAGGTTGATCATGTCGTCCGCCACGTGCGGATGGCGCGGCCCATAGAGCCGGCGGTCCACCTCCAATACCTGTTGATTCAACGCATCGGCCTTCGCGTACTGCCCGGTGTAGAAGTGACAGTTGGCCAGCTCGGTGAGGCTCGCTGACAGGTTGGCCTCCAGTCCCGGACGGCCGGTCTGGAGCCGGACCGCCTCTTCGAGCTCACGGATCGCGTCGGGATACCGGCCGGCGTTCTCCAGCACCTGACCCAGCGCCGAGATCGCCCGCGACACCTCGGGATCCCCCCCGGGACGGTGGCGGCGAAGCATGGCCAGCCCTTCCCGGATCTGCCGCTCGGCGTCGTCGTAGCGTCCGCGCGCGCTGGTGAGCTGCCCACCGGCGACCAGGGACCGCGCGACGTCCGGATGGTCCGGACCGAACGCCGTGCGACGGAGCTCGAGGGCGCGACCGAGCAAGGTCTCCGCCTGGTCCAGCCGCCCCAGGTTCTGCGCGATGCCCCCCAGCGTCTGTAACAGCTCGGCCTGCACTGCGGGTTCGGCATCGAGCGACTGCGCCTCGCGGACGCCCCGGTCCACGAGATCCACCACCTTGACGTCGGAGGAGGGACCCACCTCGCCGGTCCCTCCCTCGAGGAGCTGAAGCATGAACTGCTGGATCCGCGCCGTCCTCGTGGCCTCGGCGGCCACCGCGTCACGCGCCCGCGCCAGACGGATCGCCGAGTACGCGGTCACCCCGAGCACCGCCACCCCCACCGCGGAGGCGACCAGCACCGTTCGGGCGTTCCGCCGCAGGAGCTTCCCCGCGCGGTAGGCCAGCGAGTCCGGGCGCGCGTCCAGCGGCTCCCCCGCCAGGTGGTGGTCCAGATCCCGGATCAGCGCCTCGACCGATGGATACCGGCGCGACGGGTCGCGCTGCATGGCGGTGAGGGTCAGCACGTCCAGGTCGGCCCACGCGGCACGGCTCGCCTGGACCGGTCGGCCCGCAACCTGCGACGGCCGCGGTGGCTCTTGCTCCAGCACCCGCCGCGCCGCCTCGTGGGGCTGAAGGCCGGTGAGGTCGAACGGGAGTCGACCCGCGAGCAGCTCGAAGAGCAGCACGCCCAGCGCGTAGACGTCGGTCTCGACGCCGACCCGGCCCCCCTCGACCTGCTCGGGCGCCGCATAGGCGGGGGTCATCATGCGCAGACCGGTGCGCGTCGGGTCCGCCCCCGGCCCGGTGGGGTCGATCTGCTTGGCGATGCCGAAGTCGAGCAGCTTCACCGCGCCGTCGGCCTTCACCAGGATGTTGGACGGCTTGAGGTCTCGATGGATGACCGCATGCCGGTGCGCGTGCTGCACCGCCTCGCACACCGCCCGGAAGAGCCTGAGACGCTCGGCCAGCCCGCATCCTCGGGATTGGCAGTACTCGGTGAGCGGGACGCCCTCAGCGTACTCCATCGCGAACCACGGCGTGCCGTCAGGCAGCGTCCCCGCGTCGTGGAGCTGCGCGATGGCCGGATGGTCGAGCTGCGCGAGCGTTCGTTGCTCGGAGAGGAAGCGCGCCCGGCGCGACGGCGAGACCCAGGCGTCACGGAGGAGCTTCAGCGCTGCCCGGCCGCCCACGTTCTCTCGCTCGACGAGGTAGACGACGCCCATCCCGCCCTCGCCGAGCAGACGCACGACCCGGTAGGGGCCCATCCGTCCCGGGGTCTCGGACCCGAGCAGCAGGTGACCGGCGACCTCCGGGAGCGAGCGGTCCAGGAACGAGCCGGGGGTCCGGTCCTCGACCAGCAGCGCTTCCACCTCCGCCACCAGCGCTGCGTCTCCCTCGGAGCGCTCCTCGAGGAACGCATGCTGCTCGGACGCCGGCAGATCCGCCGCCGCGTGGAAGAGGTCCTGCACCCGGCGCCAGCGCGACGGCCCGGAGATCGGGTCAACCGGAGTGCCGGAGCTCATGGGCCAGGAAGGCGCGGGCCGCGCGCCAGTCGCGCTGCACCGTGGCCTCGGACACGCCGAGGACCTCGCAGGTCTCCCGGACATCGAGGCCACCAAAGAACCGGCTCTCGACGATGAGCGCCTGGCGGGGCTCGAGCTTGGCCAGCGACTCCAGCGCGGTGTCGAGGGCGAGCACCTGCTCGGAGCCCGCCTCCGGTGGAAGCGTGTCCTCGTCGAAGGTGACCAGCGGCGCGCCACCGCCGCGCTTCCGGGCCGAACGACGTCGCGCCGCCTCCACCAGCACCTGACGCATGGCGCGCGCCGCGATGCGCTTGAAGTGGGCCGGTGAGGTGGCGGCGAACTCCGGCGACGAGGCCAGCTTGAGCCAGGCCTCGTTCACCAGAGCCGTCGGGCTGAGCGTCCGGCTCGGGTCGTCACGCCGCACCGTGGCGGCGAGGCGGCGCAGCTCGTCGTAGGCGGCGGTGAACAGGTGGTCCCGTGCCCCAGCGTCGAGGACTCCAGACGATCGGGGTCCTGCTCGGGCCATGACGGGTTCCGTCCTGTTTCTGCGCACCGGAGGACGTAGCACGCGCGACGGAGCGCGGGCAAACGGAGGGTGCGACGGATGAGAGCTGCGCTCGGGATGATGGCCGCCGCGGTCCTGTGGGCTGCCTGTGGCGGGGGCGGAAACAACCCAGGGGGCGGCGGCGGCGGCGGCGGCGGCAGCGGCAGCGGCGGAGCCATGACCGCGAACATCGACGGCCAGGCCTTCTCGTCGGCTCAGTTCGCGAGCGCTTCAGCGGCGTCCTCGAGCCAGCTGTCCGGCTACACGATCATCGGATCCCGCTTGGTGTCCGGAACCACCGCCCAGGCGATCTCGCTTTCGCTCTACAACATCTCAGGCCCGGGGACGTACCCCCTCGGCGTGAACGGGACGAACTTCGGTGGCATCGGCACGGTGTCCGAGGGCCCGAACGCGTGGACCACGCCTTTGAGTGGAACCGCGGGGACGGTGATCGTCACCAACCTGACGTCGAACAGAATCGCCGGGACGTTCTCTTTCAACGCCGTGCAGGTGGTCAACCCGAGCTCGACCAAGAGCGTGACCAACGGGGCCTTCGACATGGCGCTCACCGGAACGCCCGGGACCGTCCAGCCGTACCAGGGCAGCTCGATGAGGGCGACGTTCGGCGGCACTCCCTGGATCGGCGCGACCATCGTCACCGTCGCCAAGTCCGGAGGGGTCTACGACTTCGGCGGCTCATCCGAGACCGGCAGCGGCCTCTCCACCGTCAACATCGCCCTCGCCCTGGTGAACGGCCCGGGCACATTTGCGATCGGCGGCGCCAGCGTCAATCAGATCCACGTGACGCTCGGCAGCACCGGCTACAACTCGAGCCTCCCCGGCTCGTCGGGGTCGGTGGTGGTGACCTCGGTCGATGCCAACCGGCTGAAGGGGACCTTCAGCGGCACGCTCGGTAATGGAGCCGGCGGTTCGCTCACCGTCACCAACGGGACCTTCGACATCGGCCTCGGCCCCCCGTAGCTCAGGCTGCGGTCTTCTCGCAGGCGGCAGCGCAGGCGCGGCACGACTCCATGCAGCGGCGGCAGATGTCGTGGTGGCTTGCGTGAGGCTTGCAGGCCGCCTCGCAGTCCCGGCACACCTGTCCGCAGACTCGCGCGATCTCCTTCAGCCTCGGGGAGCTCTGGGCTGCCGCGGTGACCAGCGCGCGGCACATCGAGAGCATCATCGTCACCGACTTTGCGCACCCCGCCAGCGACGTGTCGCCCGCCGCGAACTGCTGGTAGCAATGCGCCAGGCACTCCTCGCCGAGCTCGATGCAGTCGCTGGCGAGCTGTACCAGCCCGGGGCCCTTGGTCTGGGCGGAACCGGCGTCGGGCGCTGCGCGGGCCGCACCAGCGAGCGTGGCGGCACCGGTGGCGATCAGGAAGTCACGTCGCTGCATGAGGACACCCTCTCGTGGCGATTTCGGCCAGGGCATCATCCCCGTGATGGCCGCCGGGGCGAAGATTCCGGCCATCAGGCGCGCCGTTCCCACCTCCGGAGCGCCGCGCCCAGGGCTTGCTCGAGCACCTGCGCCGCGCGCCGGATCCGAGGAGAGGGGCGAGCCTCTCCGCGAAAGACGAGGTAGAGGGGACGAGGCGGGAGCTCGGGCAGCGCGTGTACCTGGACCAGCTCCGGGGCCAGCTCCTCGCTCCCGACGGGCAACACACCGAGCCCCACCCCGGCGTGCACGGCGGAGAGGAACACCGGGACGCTATCGGTCCGGAGCGCCACCCGGGCTCCGGACCGTGAGGCGGCGTGCAACCACCGCCCCGCGTCCGTTCGGGCGTGGGCACCGGTGAGCAGCACCACCCGATGTCCGACGAGCGCGTCCGGACGGGACGGCCGGCCGTGGTCCAGGAGGTACGCCTCCGAGCCGTAGAGCGCCACGGAGGTGAGCCCGAGCGGCCGCGGTGGCTCCCCGCGCGTCACAGGTCGGCGCGACGTCACCTCCAGGTCGACTCCGGCGCTCGACCTTCCGGTCACCAGCTCCAGCGCAACGTTCTCGAGCTTCCGCGCGAGGTCCGCGGCGGCCACCGGAAGCCACTGCGCGGCGAGGGACTCCTCGATGTGGAGGCGAACGGGCGGACCCGGAGGCACGCGGGGCAGCACCCGCTCGACGCGGGCCATCTCCTCGGCGAGGCGCTCACCAGTGCGGACCGCGCTTCGCCCGGCATCGGTGGGCAGCAGGCGCCCCTCCTCGCGAACAAAGAGCGCAGCGCCGGCGGAGCGCTCCACCCGCTTCAGCTCCGCCTCGAGCGCTCCGGGAGCCATCCCGAGCGCGCGGCCTGCGCCGGCGAACGTGCCGTGCCGCGCGAGGGCGAGCACGAGCCGCAGCTGCTCCCAGGGAAGAACCACGCCTCAGCCTCCCCCGAGACGCGCGAGCCCGCAACGTCCGGCGCTGCGTGCGGCGCGTCAGCCGTGGAATGGCATCGGGACGAACCCCGGCACCGTCGTCATCCGCTCCAGCCATCGCCGGATTGCCGGATAGGGGTCCAGCGAGAAGCCGCCTTCGGGCGCCACGTGGGTGTACGCGTAGAGCGCGATGTCGGCGAGCGTCGGCTGCTGGCCCACGAGGAACGGCGTGCCGGAGAGCGCCTTCTCCATCACTCCGAGCGCGGCATGTCCCCGGGCCGTGCGCTCGACGATCTCCTGCGCCTTCTCCTGAGCCTTGCCGGCGAACCTCACCCAGAAGCGCACGGTGGCCACGTAGGGCTCGTGACTGTACTGCTCGAAGAACAGCCACTCGTAGGTCTTGGCCCGGAGATAGGGGTCGGAGGGAACCCAGGAGGTGCCCTCGCCGAGGTGGAGGAGCATCGCGTTCGACTCGGCGAGCATCCGGCCGTCAGGCAGGATCAGCAGCGGAACCCGGCCGTTCGGGTTGAGGCTCAGGAACTCGGGGGTGCGACTCTCGCCCTTGAGGATGTCCACCTCGATCCAGCGGAACGGGAGTCCTCGGGCATGGAGCATCATCGCCGGCTTCCAGCAGTTGCCCGAGATGGAGTTTCCATGGAGCGTGTGCATGGCTCAGTCTCGCCCGGGCTGGATCGGCGCGACCAGCACAGTCCAGCTCCGGTGGGTCATCCCTCACGCAAGGTGCGCATCGGGTCGATCCGGGCCGCACGCCGAGCGGGCACCCAGCTTGCGAGCAGAGCCGTGAGCGCAAGCGTGAACGCGGTTCCCCCGAACACGAGCGGATCGGTCGGGCTCACGTCGAAGAGCAGCGACCGCGCAAGATGGGTCACCACCGCTGCTCCCGCGAGCCCGAGGAGCAGGCCGATGCCGGCCAGCGCGAGGCCGCGTCCGATGAAGAGCCGCAGCACCGCCGCCGGCAACGCCCCCACCGCGAGGCGGATCCCGATCTCCCGGGTCCGCTGGACGACGCTGACTGCGATCACGCCGTAGATCCCGATGGCTGCCAGGGCCAGGGCGACCGACGCGTACAGGCCGAGGAGGATGGTCCGCAGCTTTGGTGCCGCCACCGCGCGAGCCAGCCCCGCCTCGAACGTGGAGACGCTGCCCAGGGGCTGAGCGGGATCGAGCCGCCGAATCTCTTCCCGCAGCGCCGGGACCACCGAGAGCGGATCCCCCTCGGTGCGAACAGCGAGCTGCATCTGCAGCAGACCTTCGGCTCCCTGGGCGTAGGGCATGTACACCACCGGGGTCGGCCCCTTCTCCAGCTCGTCGTACGGCACGTCCCCGGCGACTCCGACCACGGTGAGCTTCGCGGGCTGGTAGTCGGACGGAAGCCGCACACCGGGCAGCAGCTCCCGGGGAACGTTCACCGAGATGAGCTTGCCGAGCGGATCCTGGTTCCCCCACGTTCGTCGGGCCAGCTCCTGGCTGACGATGGCCACCGGCGTCGCCCGCAGATCATCGGCGTGGGTGAAGGCGCGCCCACGCACCGGAACGCCCAGCGCCCGGAAGTAGTCTCCGGCCACCGTGCGGTACTCGACCGTGGGGAGCTCGCCAACCGTCGCGGGGAGCGGTCGATCCCAGACCACGAGGTGCTTGCCCCAGCCGTCTCCGCCCAGAGGGAGACCGGAGACTGCTCCGGCGGCGCGGACTCCCGGGAGGCGTTCCAGGCCGGAGAGGAGGTCGTCGAAGAAGACGCTGGCGCGCGCGGTGGAGCCCGGCCGGAGCGCACGGGCCAGCTCCTGATCCTGGTACTTGCTGGCCGGCAGCGCGATCTCCGCGCTGAGGAGTCCGCGGGGCTCGTGCCCGAGATCCACCCGCAGCAGCTGGTGCAGGCTCTTCAGGGTCAACCCGGCACCGGTGAGGAGAATGAGCGAGAAGGCAGTCTCGGCCACCACCAGCGCGGCGCTGAGCCGCCGGTGTCCACCCCCGGCGCTGCGGACCGTTTCTCCCAGGGACTCCGCGAGGCGAACCGATGAGCCCTGCAGGGCGGGTACGAGACCGAACAGCACCGCGGTGGCGAGCGATGCGAGGAGGGCGAAGCTCAGGACAGGCCAGTCCATGCCGATGGGCTGGAGCCGTGGCAGCGCCTCCTGGCTGAGACCGTTCACCCCTTGCAGGATCGCCAGGGCAAGGAGGAGTCCGACCCCGCCGCCGACCAGCGCCAGCAGCAGGCTCTCCACCAGGAGCTGACGCACCAGCGCGCCCCGGCTGGCTCCAAGTGCAGCGCGGATGAGGAGCTCGGTCCGGCGCGCTGCGCCCCGCACCAGCTGGAGATGGGCCAGGTTGGCGCAGGCGATGAGCAGCACCAGGCCCACGGCCCCGAACAGAACCAGCACGGCCGGCCGGATCGACGCCACCACCACCTCCAGCAGGGGCGTCCCGCTCATCCCGAACTGCCGGGACTCGGGGAACTGCGCCCGGATGTGCTCCCCGAAGCGCTGCAGCTCCATCCGGGCCTGCTCGACGCTCACCTCGGGCCGGCGCCGGCCGATCGCGCTCAGGAAGTAATTGTTGTGCGAGTTCAGGTTGTCGCCGGGCTCGAAGGCCATCGGGACGAAGATCTGCGCCTCGCCATCCAGCCAGGTGAAGGCGGCAGGGAGCACTCCGACGACGAGGTACGGCTCCCCGTTCAGGCTGAGCGAACGGCCCAGGACGCCGCGATCGCCTGCGAAGCGGGAGCGCCAGAACGCATCGGTGAGGACCACCAGCCGGTGCGCGCCCCACACCTCGTCGGCCCGCTCGAAGCCACGACCCAGCACGGGCCTCACCCCGAGCACGGCGAAGAGCTCGGCGGAGACGATGCCAGCCCGGATGCGCTCGGGCTGCTCTCCTCCGATGAACACGAAGGGCCGACCGTAGTAGGCGCCGACGTTGCCGAAGCTCCGCTGCTCGGCGCGCACGGCGTAGAAGTCAGGCGGCGAGTTGACGATCGCGGTCCCGCTCTCGAGCAGGACGGTCTGGATCTTCATCAGCTCGTCGGCGTTCGGGTAGGGCAACGGCCTGAGAAGCACCGAGCTGGTGACGCTGAACATCGCCGTGTTCGCGCCGACGCTCAGGGCCAGCGCGAGGACGGCGATCGCGGTGAACCCCGGCGCCTTGAGGAGCCGCCGGACCGCGAGCTGGACCTCCCGGGGGAGCGCTGCCATGGGCGGGGGGCAGGCAACGGCCGTGCCGGAATCAGCCACTCAGGGGCGCGATCCTCCGCACCTGTCGTGCCGCAGCTGTCCGCACCTGGGACGCCGGTGTCCGCTCCTGGGCAGCGAGGTCACACCGGAACGGCGAAGTCCCGCAGTGCCTCGTTGAGGGACGTCTTCCGGTCGGTGCTCTCCGAGCGCTGGCCGATGACCAGGGCGCAGGGAACGCCGTAGGTGCCAGCCGGGAACTGCTTCGGGACGCTCCCCGGGATGACCACGCTCCGGGCGGGAACCCGGCCCCGCCACTCGCGCGGCTCGGGCCCGGTCACGTCGATGATGCGGGTGCTGGCGGTCAGGACGGTGTTGGCCGCGAGCACCGCCTCCTCCTCGACCACCACGCCCTCCACGACGATCGCCCGGCTTCCGATGAAGGCACCGTCCTCGACGATGACCGGACGCGCCGCGGGCGGCTCCAGCACTCCTCCCAGCCCCACGCCTCCGGAGAGGTGCACGCCCTTGCCGACCTGGGCGCACGAGCCGACCGTCGCCCAGGTATCCACCATGGTTCCCGCGCCCACGCGCGCGCCGATGTTGACGTAGCCAGGCATCACCACTGCCCCGGCCTCGATGTGCGCGCCGTAGCGCACGGTTCCCGGAGGCACCACCCGGACTCCGGCCTTCGCCAGGTCCTTCTTCAGGGGAAGCTTGTCGTGGAACTCGAAGGGGCCCACCTCCCAGACCTTCATCTCGGCGATGGCGAAGTAGAGGAGCACCGCCTCCTTCAGCCACACGTTCACCGTCCAGCCGCCGGGGCCCTTCTCTGCGATGCGCAGCGTGCCGTCGTCGAGCCCGGCGATCGCCGCCAGCACCGCCTCGCGATGCGCCGAGTTCGCGAGCAGGGCCCGGTCGGCATACGCGGCGGTGACGAGCGGTTCGAGAGGGTTGGTCACGGAGCCTCCTGCAACCCGGCCAGACGCCGGATGCTGCGGCCGATGATGTCCGGGACCTCCTCCTGGAGGAAGTGGCCCGCATCGGTTTCGGTCACTCGCGCCCGGGGGAGCGCCCGGACATGCCGCGGCAGCGCCCCGCCGAGGAGCGGATCCTTCTTCCCCCACACCAGCTCCACCGGGCCCGGGAACGCGCGGAGCCAGGCGTCCACCTCGCGGAGGCCCGGAACGCTGGGGTGGTCGGGTCCGTCCGGGACCATCCGCGCCAGCCCGAGGGGAGCGGCCCGGTCCGCCGCGGTGCGGAACGGCCACCGGTAGGCGCGCGCCACCCCGCCGGAGATGCTGCGGCGATCGGCCTGCGCCCAGCCGAGCGAACCCAGCGGAAAGCCCAATGCCCGGAAGAGGACCGGAGAGAGCACCGGCGTTCGCGCGAGGCGATGGAAGCTCGTTCCCCGAAACCGCCCGGGGAGGATGACTCCGGTGTTGAGCACGCACACCGCCGAGATGCGAACCTTCGGTGTCCGGGCCGCGGCGAGTAACCCGATGGGTCCGCCCCAGTCCTGCACCACCAGGATGGGGTCGCGCAGCTGCCGCGCCTCCATCCATGCGCTCAGCGCGGCGGCATGGCGGTCCAGCGTGTGCCACGCGACTGCACGTGGCTTCGAGCTCCGGCCGCACCCGAGGAGGTCGGGGGCCAGGAGGCGCAGACGCTGCCCCTCCAGCACCGCGAAGACCTTCCTCCAGAGAAAGCTCCAGGTCGGGTTTCCGTGCACGCAAACCACGTCGCGACCGCGGCCGGACTCCACCCACGCCATGGCTCCGCCCGGAACGTCCTCGACCGCGGGCGCATACGGAAACTGCGAGGAGAGCCACCGAGGTTCGTTCATCTGCTAAGGGGCAGAGCGATGATCTCGCTGGTCATTCCCGTCTACAACGAGAAGGCAACGCTGGAGGAGCTGCTCCGTCGGGTGGTGGCAGTGGACATGCCCAAGGAGCTGATCGTCGTCGACGACTGTTCGACCGACGGCAGCAGGGAAGTCCTCGCCGGGCTTGCCGAGCGCGGGCTCGCGGGCCTGGCCGGGGCCCATCCGGTGAACGAGAACCGCCTGGAGATTTTCCTTCAGGAGACGAACCAGGGAAAGGGCGCCGCGCTCCGCCGGGGGTTCGCCGCTGCGACCGGCGAGGTGGTGGTCGTGCAGGACGCAGATCTGGAATACGACCCGCGCGAGATTCCCCGACTGGTCCGCCCGATCCTCGAGGGGCACGCCGACGTGGTCTACGGCAGTCGCTTCATCGGCGAGACGCGCCGGGTGCTGTACTACTGGCACGCGGTGGTGAACTGGGGGCTCACCACGCTCTCCAACATGACCTCGGGCCTGAACCTGACGGACATGGAGACCTGCTACAAGGCGTTCCGGCGCGAGCTCATCCAGTCCATCGCGATCGAGGAGGACCGGTTCGGCTTCGAGCCGGAGATCACCGCCAAGGTGGCCCGCGCCGGCGCGCGGGTCTACGAGGTCCCCATCAGCTACCACGGCCGTACCTACGAGGAAGGGAAGAAGATCGGCTGGAAGGACGGGCTGCGTGCGCTCTATGCGATCGCCAAGTACTCGCTGAAGCGGTGACGCGCGCGGGTCGGTCCGCAAGCGCAGAGCGCCACGTTCGTCGTGAGTTTCGAAAGTCGGGGAAAGTTCAGCTCGGGAGGAACGATGAGGTCAGCTCGCGGGGCAGTGCTGTGCTCTCTGGTCGTGCTCGGCTGTGCGCAGACGCAGGTCGCACCGGCGGGGACAGCTCCCGCGCCGGCGCGTCCCGATGCCGGAGCCCCGGCCGCCTCCGCCGTCCCGCCGCCTGCGGATCCGGTGGTTCCCGGAGCCCCGGCCCTGGTCCACTTCGATCCCTCGCTGGTCGACCCCTCGATCGACCCGTGCGTCGACTGGTTCGCGCACGCCTGCTCCCGGTGGATGGCGGCGAACCCCATTCCTCCCTCGGAGGTCTACTGGGGCACCTATTCCAACCTTCAGATCTGGAACGAGACGGTTCTCCGGAACGCGATGGAGAAGGCCTCCCGGCCGGACCCACAGCGCTCTCCCACCGAGCAAAAGATCGGCGACTACTGGGCGGCGTGCATGGACGAGCCGCGCATCGAGGCCGCCGGTGTCACGCCGATCGCCGCGGATCTGAAGCGCATCGATGCACTCCGGAACAAGCGAGGCATCGCCGCGGAGGTCGCCGGGCTCCATGCCTCCGTCCCGGGATCGACCGCGGGCCTCAACAACGCCGATACCCACACCCACGCGGCGCTCTTCGGCTTCGGACCGATGCAGGACTACCGCGACAGCACCCAGGTGGTCGCCAACCTCGACCAGGGCGGCATGGCGCTCCCCAGTCGCGACTTCTATCTCGGTACCAACGCGAAGATGAAGGAGCTGCGGGAGAAGTACCTCCAGCACATCGAGAAGCTCTTCCGGCTCGCGGGCGCCACGGAGAAGCGGGCCAAGTCGGATGCCGCGGCGGTCCTCCGCATCGAGACCTCGCTGGCGGGCGCCGCGATGGACGTCGTGAAGCGGCGTGACCCCGAGAACGTGAACAACGTGCGCAGCGTGGCCGAGGTCCAGTCCGCCTCACCCTCCTTCGACTGGAAGGCGTACCTCGCGGCGGTGAAGGCGCCGAAGCCGAGGCACTTCATCGTCTCCTCGCCGGACTTCCTCCGCGGCGTGGAGCAGAGCCTCGGGAAGGAGCCACTGGAGGCGTGGAAGGCCTACCTCCGCTGGTGGACGCTCCACGGCAACGCCAGGTACCTCTCGAAACCCTTCGCCGACGCGGACTTCGAGTTCTTCTCGCGGACGCTCAGCGGAGCCGAGGAAATCCTCCCCCGCTGGCGACGATGCGTCACCTGGGCCGACCGAGATCTGGGCGAGGCGCTCGGGCAGGCCTACGTGGAGGTGGCCTTTTCGCCGGACGAGAAGGCACGTGCGCAACAGCTGGTGAAGGCGGTGGAGGCGTCCCTCGGGCAGTCGATCGAGAAGAACGACTGGATGAGTGCGGCGACCAAGGCGCAGGCTCTGGCGAAGCTCAAGGCCATCGAGGACAAGATCGGCTACCCCGTCCGCTGGCGCGACTACTCGTCGGTCACGATCGGCCGCACCAGCCTGGTGCAGAACGTCCGCGCCGCGACGGCGTTCGAGTTGCGCCGGCAGCTGTCGAAGATCGACCAGCCGGTGGACCGCACCGAGTGGACGATGACACCGCCGACGATCAACGCCTACTACGACCCGCAGCTGAACACGATCAACTTTCCCGCCGGCATCCTCCAGCCTCCGTTGTTCGACCAGCGGATGGGCGAGGCCAACTTCGGCGGGATCGGGATGGTCATCGGCCACGAGATCGTCCACGGCTTCGACGACCAGGGCCGGAAGTTCGACGCGACGGGGAACCTGCGCGACTGGTGGACTCCGGAAGACGCGCGCCGCTACGACGAGCGCGCGAAGTGC